>Ga0208407_1001149_pt1 | contig 12254 bp, 9 predicted proteins | sample ETNtaG_9_FD_185775 | JGI IMG/M metagenome (GOLD analysis project Ga0208407, IMG submission 185775) | Marine microbial and viral communities from oxygen minimum zone, Eastern Pacific Ocean - ETNP201406SV69 (SPAdes) (version 2) | ecosystem: Environmental > Aquatic > Marine > Oceanic ...
TAATGTGTTGGCGTGAAATTACAATATGCTGAGTATTTGTGATATGAAAAACCCCACGGACGTAGGGTAAATTATTATTTAGAAGTTAATACGTTTACAAACTTTCTATTTTTACCTTTTTGAGAAAAAGATACAATTCCATCAGCAGTGGCAAACAATGAATCGTCACCAGCACGTTTAACATTTAATCCAGGATGAGTTTTCGTGCCGCGCTGTCTAAGAATAATTCCTCCAGCAAGTATTGATTGACCATCGGTTACTTTTACTCCTAGTCTTTTGGCATTTGAATCACGACCATTTCTACTGCTTCCAACTCCTTTTTTATGTGCCATTATTTTTTCTCTTTCTTTTTAGGTTGTGCTGGAGATTTTGCATCAACTTTTAATACTTCTAATAGGGTAACGCCTTGTCTGTGTCCATTTTTTCTTTGATATCCTTTTCGACGTTTCTTTTTATAGATTAAAACTTTTTTATCTCTTTTATGTTCTAAGATTTTAACCGTTATAGAAGCACCTTTAACCAATGGATCTCCAACTGCTATTTTACCCTTATTATCTGTTAGCATAACATCATCAATTTTTACTTTGTCACCGACATTCCATTCCTGACGGGTAGTTTTAAGGATATCCCCTTTGGATACTTTATATTGCTTACCTGATATTTTAACTATTGCATTCATTTTTTACCTCAAAAGTCCGCGAAGTTACATTTAAGATTATTTCTATACAATATCAACCTTATTTGTTACATCTTTTCCATCTTTAACATTAAAAAACCTATATTGGTCTCTTTTTATAGATGTATTCGCCTCAATAGATATATGGACAAAGTTTTTCCACATTAGCCCTCGAAGGACTTTCTTTTTATTTGTAATTAAAAAATCTGCATTTTCAGGATGTAAATCAAGCCTTAGTCTTAGGTTCCTAAATTTACTTTTATATCGACGTACCCAATGATCAATTCTAGTAATTAGTGTTTCAATTGATATAATTCTACCAGCACCATGGCAGGAAGGACATTCATCGCTCATGGAATCAATGAGACTTAATCTTATTCTCTGACGGGTCATTTCCAACAGACCAAATTCACTGATTGGGGATACGGCTACTTTAGCGCGATCCTTTTTTAATTCTTTTCTTAGCTCATAGTAAATCTTTTTTCGATTTTCTTCTTCACGCATATCGATAAAATCTATAACAATTAATCCAGAGAGGTCTCTTAGTCTTAACTGTCTGGCTACTTCTCTAGCAGCTTCTAAATTTATTTTTAATGAATTAGCTTCATGTCCTTTTTTACCTACATATCTTCCGCTATTAACATCAACAACGACCATTGCTTCAGTCTTTTCAATAATTAAATAGGCACCACTTTTTAACCATACTTTTGGCCGTAGTAGTTTTCCTATCTCATCCTCGATTCCCATTCCCTCAAAAATTGGGGTCTTAAGTTTGTAGAAATCCAATCTGGAAGCCATATTTGGAGAGACTTCATCTAGATATGTCTGAGTTTTACGATATAACTTTTTTGAATCAATAACTATTTTTTCTACATCGGGACTAAATAAATCACGTATTACACTAGAAGCAGTTTCTAAATCTTCATACACTATTGCAGGTGCCTTAGTTTTTTTTACTTTTGATTCAACCTGTTTCCATTTCTTAATAAGATTTGTATAATCATTATTTATTTGATCTTCAGATTTACCTTCAGCTACAGTTCTAATAATTACACCAACATTCTTTTCCTTAATTTTATTTGCAATCTTTTTTAATCGTCTCCTCTCATATTTATCCCACATTTTTTTTGATATACCAACGTACTTTGTGTTTGGGACCAAGACTAATAGCCTTCCAGGGAGCGCAATTCCAGTTGTTACTCTGGGGCCCTTTCCCGCAAATGGCTCTTTTATTACTTGAACATAAATTTCTTGTCCTGTAGTAAGATCAACTTTAATTGCTCCGCTATTACGATTGTTCTTTTTATCATTATTATTTAGATCATCATCATCAAGATATTCATCATCTTGAATTTCCGTAAATGGAAGGAATGCATTAATCTCATGACCAATATCTACAAATGCGGCTTGCATACCAGGCAGTACATTTTCAACAACACCTCTGTAAACATTACCAACCATTCTATGCTTATCTTGTTTTTCAATATAAACCTCAACAAGTTGGCTATCTTCGACTATCGCAATACGGGTTTCCCCCATGCTTTCATTTATATAAATTTCTTTTTTCATATTCTACCTCTATAGACTAATTATCCACTTAAATTCCGCACAGCGTCATGTACTTAACCCTAGTTAAATAACTCATTATTCTCTATTATGATAGTATTCTAGAAGGAAGGAACGAGTAATTACTCGTTAAAAAACTTTGTTAAATAATTTGTTAAAATGAACTGATAAATTCTTTTTTATATTAATTTAAATCCTCTAGAATAAATCACTTAAGCTTTAAAATACTTTATAATATAACACCTAGCAAGAAATATTATATTTTGTTTGAAATATGAATAAATAATAATAATATTTGAAGTTGAATAAAATAATGTCGTGATTTGCACCATATTGCCGCGACCAAAAATAATGTTGCTAAAAAAGTATTATAACCCCGTATAGCAATGGGGTTTTTTATTTATGAATGATATAAAAGAAATATTAAATAATAAAATTATGGTCTTTGATGGAGCAATGGGAACGATGCTTCAGTCATATAATTTAACAGAATCAGATTTTAGGGCTGATCGTTTTACTAATCATGCTATTGATTTAAAAGGTAATAATGATTTATTGTGCCTTACTAGACCAGACATCGTTGAAGAAATTCATAAAGAATATTTTGAATCGGGAGCAGATATAGTTGAGACGAATACATTTAATGCAAATTCAATATCGCAACAAGATTATCAAACAGAGAAATATAGTTACGAAATAAATGTTCAAGCTGCGGAAATTGCAAAATCTGTTGCTAAAAAGTATAGTGATAAACCACGATTTGTTGCGGGGGCTATTGGCCCCACAAATCGTACAGCATCAATGAGCCCAGACGTAAATAGTCCGGAATTTAGAAATATAACATTTGATCAATTAAAAAATGCATATTATGAACAAGCTAAAGGATTGATTGATGGAGGAGTCGATTTATTTTTAATTGAAACTGTTTTTGATACTCTTAACTGTAAAGCAGCAATTTATGCAGTTAGAAAATTATTAGATGATTATAAAAAGGATTTGCCATTATTTGTATCAGGTACAATAACTGATGCTAGTGGAAGAACTTTATCTGGTCAGACAGTGGAAGCATTTTGGAATTCTATTCGCCATGCAAACCTTACTGCAATTGGATTGAATTGTGCGTTAGGCGCTCAACAGATTAGACCTTGGTTGAATGATCTATCAGTTATTGCTGATACATTTGTTTTTGTTTATCCAAATGCAGGCTTACCAAATGAACTTGGTGAATATGATCAGACCCCTCAGGAGATGTCATTAATTATTGAAGAGTTTGCTATGAGCGGATTAATAAACTTAACTGGTGGGTGTTGTGGGACATCACCTGATCACATATCAGCTATTTGCAATAAAGTATCGGATATTAAACCAAGAATTATTCCTCCAATTAATAGTTATACAAAATTAAGCGGTTTAGAGCCGTTTACTATTAGACCTGAATCGAACTTTATTAATATTGGTGAAAGGACAAATGTCACGGGATCAGCGCGTTTTAGAAGGTTGATTAAAGAAGATAACTTTGATGAAGCAATAAGCGTTGCGAGGCAACAAATTACTAATGGGGCTCAGATAATTGATATCAATATGGATGAAGGGTTGCTTGATTCAGAAAAAGCCATGGAAAAATATTTAAGATTTATTGCATCAGAACCGGATATTGCTAAAGTACCGATAATGCTGGATTCATCTAAATGGAGCGTGTTAGAAACAGGATTAAAAAATATTCAAGGAAAAGGAATTGTTAATTCGATATCAATGAAAGAAGGAGTTGATGTTTTTAAACAACAGGCCCAAATAATTAAGAAATATGGAGCGGCAGTAATAGTAATGGCTTTTGATGAGCAAGGGCAGGCAGATACGTATGAGCGCAAGGTAGAGATTTGTTCTAAAGCCTATAAGATACTAACGGAAGAAGTGAACTTTAACCCAGAAGATATAATATTCGACCCAAATATTTTTGCGATTGCAACAGGCATAGAAGAGCATAACGAATATGCAAATGCTTTTATTGAAGCATCTAAAACAATAAAAAAACAATTCCCGAATGTTCATATTAGCGGTGGTGTTTCTAATCTATCATTTTCATTTAGAGGGAATGAGGCTTTGAGGGAGGTGATGCACTCATCGTTCTTATACCATGCGATTCAAGCGGGGATGGATATGGGGATAGTTAATGCTGGACAGTTAGCAGTTTATGATGATATAAATATAGATCTAAAAGAATCTGTTGAGGATGTCATATTTAATCGTCGAGTAGATGCAACTGAAAAATTAGTCACCATAGCCGAAGAGTACAAAGGGGTTAAAAAAGAGTCTAAGAAGGATCTTTCATGGAGAAAGAATTCCGTAAATCAAAGATTAAGTCATGCTTTAGTTGAAGGTGTAGTTGATTTTATTATTGATGATACAGAAGAAGCCAGAAAGCAACATGATAGGCCAATTCATGTCATTGAAGGGCCATTAATGGATGGAATGAATATTGTGGGCGATTTGTTTGGTGCGGGAAAAATGTTTTTACCTCAGGTTGTAAAATCAGCAAGAGTAATGAAAAAAGCAGTTTCTCATCTAGTGCCATATATTGAGGAAGAAAAAGATAAATTAGGCTTGAAGGATATGTCTAATGGAAAAATAATTATGGCAACAGTTAAAGGAGATGTTCATGATATTGGAAAAAATATAGTAAGTGTAGTGTTGGGATGTAATGGTTATGATGTTGTTGATCTAGGTGTTATGGTATCATCAGATAAAATATTATCTACTGCTATTAAAGAGAATGCTGATATTATTGGTCTTTCTGGATTAATTACGCCAAGTCTAGATGAAATGGTTTATGTTGCAAAAGAAATGCAACGATTAAATCTAACAACCCCCTTATTAATTGGAGGTGCTACAACAAGTCGAAAACATACAGCAATAAAAATTGAGGAAAATTATTCTGGACCAACAATTCATGTTATTGATGCATCAAGGGCTGTTGGTGTTGTTGCAAAGCTTATGAATGAGAATGAGAAAGAAAATTTTGTTGATGAAATAAGAAATGATTTTCAAAAAATAAGAAAAAACAATTTTCAAAATTCAACTAAAAAATTATCCTTAGAAGTTGCTAGGGAAAGGAGATTTTTAACTAATTGGGAAAATGTTCATTCTGCAACACCATTATTTGAAGGAATAAAAATATTTGATAATTATCCACTAGATGAACTGATCGATTATATTGATTGGTCGCCTTTTTTCCATGCTTGGGAGTTAAAGGGCTTATATCCTAAAATACTTTCTAATAAAAAATACGGTAAAGAAGCAAATAAACTTTTTAATGATGGAAAAAAATTACTAGATCATATTATTTCTAACAAATTGCTTCATGCCAAAGCAGTAATAGGAATTCATCCAGCTTATTCTAAAGATGAATCCATAATTTGTGATGGAATTAAGTTTAACTTTCCTCGGCAGCTAATAGATAAAGGAAATAATAATAATTATTGTCTAGCGGACTTCATTGCTCCAAAAAACGATTATATTGGAACTTTTGCAGTTACAGCTGGGCATGGTTTGGAAAAAATAGTAAAGGACTATGAAGATCAAGATGATGATTATAATGCCATAATGGCTAAGGTCTTGGCAGATAGACTAGCTGAAGCCTTGACAGAAAGAATACATGAACGCGTACGCAAAGAATTTTGGGGATATGCTATCAATGAGAAGCTATCAAACGATGAATTAATTAAGGAAAAATATGTAGGAATCCGCCCAGCTCCTGGGTATCCCTCCTGTCCTGACCATAAGGAAAAAGATAAGATTTGGAAGTTATTACAGGTCGAAGAAAATACGGGAATAACTCTTACTGAAAATCGAGCTATGTATCCTGCTGCTTCAGTATGTGGATGGTATTTTTCTCATCCTGAATCTAAATATTTTTCTGTATTAAATAATTAAACGGATGAATAATACTATTGATCGTCAAATTATTGCTATTGGAGGTGGTGGTTTTGGAAGAGACCCTAAGCATAATAAAATTGAAAAATATATTTTAAAACAAACAAACAAAAATAATCCTCGTATTTTATTTATACCTACAGCTAGTGCAGAAGATAAATCATATATAGATAATTATTATGCTTGTTTTGAATCTCTTTCATGTAAACCGAGTCATATATCATTTTTTTCAAGGACACCAAGATTAAACGGTATATTTAATAAAGCAGACGTTATTTATGTAGGTGGAGGTAATACAAAAAGCATGTTAGCTGTTTGGCGCGAGTGGAAAGTTGATATATTATTACGTCGCGCATATGAGAAAGGCATAATCCTAGCAGGCGTTAGTGCAGGTGCAATATGTTGGTTTAAACAAGGTATTACAGACTCATGGGCTAGTAATTTAAACACAATTGATTGTCTAGGATTCGTAAATGATATGTGTTGTCCTCATTATTTAGAAGAATCAAATCGAAAACCTACAGTTTATAAGATGCTTAGGGATGGTAAAATAATAAATGGATACTGTATAGATGGAGGTTCTGCTATTCATTTAGTTAATGAAAAACTAAATAAGGCTATATCATTTTATACAGATCGTAAGGCAGTTTTTGTTGAAAAAAAGAAATCAAAAATTATAGAAAAAGAACTTCCCCATATAATATTATGATTTATAATGATGAAGATTTGAATTTTTGGGAGGATTTATATATATCAGGTGATACAACTTGGGATTTGGGTGGGGAAACGCCAATATTTAAAGCGATTTCTAAAGATATAAGACCTGGAAAAATATGTATTATAGGATGTGGAAAAGGTTATGATGCAGTAATGTTTGCAAAGAAAAATTTTGAAGTTACAGCTATTGATTTTGCGCCTTCAGCAATTAGGGCTTTAGAGAAGCTTGCCGAAGATGCAAAAGTAAATATCAATGCTATTAATTCTAATATTTTTAATCTTTCTAATGATTATTACAATAAATTTAATTATGTAATTGAGCAAACTTGTTTTTGTGCTATAGATCCAAATATGCGTAATAATTATGAACAATTAGTTTCTAATTTATTAGTGAAAGATGGTCTTTTAATTGGTTTATGGTTTCCATTAGATAAAGATATATCTGAAGGGGGACCACCATGGGCTACTTCTATAAGTGAAGTAAAGGGTCTTTTTTCAGCTAGATGGGAGGTTGAAAGAGAGGAATTTTCACCTCTATCAGTAAAACCTAGAAAAGACCGAGAGAAATTGATCGTATTTAGGAAAGTATGAGCTAACTTTATTGGATGAATTCAGATTTAAATTTAGCTAAAGAAGCAGCCTTAGAAGCAGGTGCTATTATAATGAAATATTATAAAAACGATTATGATGTTCATGAAAAAAGTTACCATAACCCTGTTACTACTGCTGATAAAGAAGCGGATGAAAAAATAAAAGAAATTTTGCTTAATAATAATTCTAATTATGGGTGGCTTTCTGAAGAAACTGTTGATTCAAAGGATAGATTAAGCAAGAAATATATTTGGGTTGTTGATCCTTTAGATGGCACAAAAGAATTTATTGAAGGTGTGCCAAACTTTGTTGTGAGCATTGCCTTGGTATGCGATAATATATCAATATTAGGAGTTTTATATAACCCGGTCACAGATGAGATTTTTTCAGCTTCGAAAGATAATGGTTCATTTTTGAATGGTGAGCCGATTTCTTGTTCAAAGAAGATCAATTTAAATCAAATGGTTATATTAAATAGCCGATCAGAGACAAATCGCGGGTTATGGGATTCTTACCATGATATGTTCAAAGAATTGAAGCCCATTGGATCAGTAGCATATAAATTAGGCTTAACTGCTGCTGGGATTGGTGATGTTTTTGCAACACTAAGACCAAAGAACGAATGGGATATTTGTGCAGGTACTTGTATAATGAATGAATCTGGTGGAAAAGTTATTGACCTAAACGGTAATGATATTACTTTTAATAAAGAAAAGACACTGATAGAGCCTGGTTTGATAGCTGGTGACGCAGAGTCAGTTAATAAAATATTTTTAGCTATTTCAGAAAAGATATGATATGAATGATATGCCAAAAGATGCAATTAAGTGTTTAGATAAAGGGTTTGTTCGATTGGTTGATTCAATGGGTGGTGATAACGCTATTGTTCAAGCTGCGCGTGTAAGTTATGGAAAAGGTACAAGTAAGGTAAGTCAAGATAGAGGTCTTATACGTTACTTAATGAGGCATAGACATACCACTCCATTTGAAATGGTAGAGTTTAAATATCATTGCAAGATGCCTATTTTTGTAGCTAGACAATGGGTCAGACATCGTACAGCTAATATAAATGAATATTCTTTGCGTTATTCTGAAGCACGCGATGAATTTTATTACCCAGATCCAAAAAATATACAATTTCAAAGCGCTCTTAATAAACAAGGTAGGCTTGGAGAAGTTTCTGATGAATTAAAGAAGAAAGTAAGTAAGTATTTTAAAGAAATATCTGATAGAAGCTTTGAAATTTATTCTGAATTAAATAATGCTGGTGTTGCAAGAGAACTTGCGAGGGCTATTTTGCCCGTAAATCTTTATACTGAATGGTACTGGAAGAATGATTTACACAACCTTCTTCATTTTATTGGTCTTCGATCTGATAATCATGCTCAATATGAGATTAGAGTATTTTCTGATGCAATGGCTAAATCTGTAAAGAAAGTTGCCCCTTTTGCTTGGGAAGCATATCAAGACTATGTTATTAGTGGGTTAAGGTTTTCTAGAGTTGAACGTGGAATATTGGAAAAGAATCTACCCAAAAGGGTGATAGAGGATCTTCTAGAGGATTTAGCGTATCAGATTACAGCGTCACTTCATCATAATAAACCACGTACCGATAAAGATTTATTTTCTTTATACACTAAGCAAGGAGGTTCTGACTCAAAAGGAGATTTTTTTCTAAAATGGAGTTCAGGAGAGATACATCCTGGGAATGTCAGAGAACTGCGGGAGTTTAAAACCAAGCTTAAAAGGTTAATGAAATAATTATTTCGTGAACCTCTTAGGGCACATGTCCTTATTTAATAGAGCAAAAATAATTGATCAGAATTTCACAGATTTTGTCCAATCTGAGAAGTTTCCTAAATCAGAAATAAGTTTATCACAAAATATTTCTACAACGTCTGATTTAATTTCATTATTTGAATCTCAGGTGCTTAGTAGGCACCTAGATATAAAAGCAAGAACAATGAAAGAAGAAGGCAAGTGTTATTATACAATAGCAAGCTCTGGACATGAAGGAAATTCTGTATTTGGGAAGGTTTTTTCTTATGAAGATATGGCTTTTCTTCATTATCGTAGTGGTGCATTCTTTATTGAAAGATCAAAGCAAATCCCAGGAACAACGCCCATCTATGATCTTGCTTTATCACTTACAGCTTCATCCGATGATCCTATAAGTGGAGGTAGGCATAAGGTTTTTGGAAATAAACTTTTAAATATACCACCACAGACAAGCACTATATCCAGCCATATACCTAAAGCAGTTGGCGCAGCCCTTTCGATAGATAGAGCGAAAGATTTGCAGATAAAAGAAAGTGAATTAGAGTATGAAAGCATCATCCTTTGCAGTTTTGGAGATGCAAGTATTAATCACTCTTCTGCATTAGGTGGATTCAATACAGCTGAATGGATTACGCATCAAGGAGGTCATGTACCAATTATTTTTATTTGTGAAGATAATGGTTTGGGTATATCAGTGAAAACTCCAAAAAATTGGGTCCATGATACTTTTTCTAACAGAAAAGGATTGAAATATATAGAATGCAATGGATTAGATTTATTGGATTTAATTCAAAAGGCAAAGTTAGCGAACGAATATTGCCGAACAAATAGGACACCCGTTTTTTTGCATATGAAGACTATTCGATTAATGGGTCATGCTGGTTCAGATATTGAATTTGGTTATAATAGTAAAGAAAATATTGAGCAAAATGAATTCAATGACCCCTTACTTCATTCTTCACGAATACTGATTAATAATAAATGTTTATCAAAGGATGATATCTTAAAATTATATGAATATTCAAGAGAGCTAGTTAATCATGTATGTGAGGAGGCAGCAATTCGGCCAAAGCTTGATACATCGAAAAGTGTAATGAAATCTATTATATCAAATTCAAGAAAATATATTCTACCACCATACCCAAAAACAAAGAGTAGACAAATAGTTTTTGATAAGGAATATCAAAGAATTAGTAAACCCCAACATATGGCAAAATTAATTAACTATGCTCTTACTGATATTCTAAATCAATATTCTAATACATTAGTTTTTGGTGAAGATGTTGCAAAAAAAGGGGGAGTATATAATGTAACTGCAAATCTTTTTGAACAATATGGTATGCGCAGAGTATTTGATAGCCCATTAGATGAAACATCAATTATTGGAACAGCTATAGGGCTTTCACATAATGGTTTTATTCCTATACCTGAGATACAATTTTTAGCTTATTATCATAATGCTGAAGATCAATTACGTGGTGAAGCGGCAACTTTACCTTTTTTTAGCAAAGGACAATTTGTAAATCCTATGGTATTGCGCATTCCAGGGTTAGCCTATCAAAAAGGTTTTGGTGGCCATTTTCATAATGATAATTCATTATCAGTATTTAGGGATTTGCCGGGAATTATAGTTGCATGTCCTTCCAACGGCCTTGATGCAGTAAAAATGCTTAGAAGAGCAGTTATCGAGTCCTATATAAACTCAAGAATTACAGTTTTTATTGAGCCTATAGCATTATATATGGTTAAAGACTTACATAATTCAAAAGATGGAAAATGGAGTTTCAAATATCCAAGTATAAAGGAAGATATTCCTCTTGGTGAATTTGCAGTATACGGTAAAGGATCTTCATTAATAATAATTTCCTATGGCAATGGATTTTATTTATCTATGAAAGCTAAAATAGAAATTGAGAAAACATTAAATAAAAAAATAAAGATTATTGATTTACGATGGTTAAGCGATATAAATATTGCAAATCTTATGAAATCGGTGGGTAGATGTTCTAAAATTTTGATCGTAGATGAATGTCGGAAAAGCGGTTGTTATGGGGAAGGATTAGTTGCTGATATATTTTCGACTAGTAAAAGACCATTAAAAATTAGATTACATGCAGCTGATAATAGTTTTATACCTTTGGGTAAAGCGGCAACAGTTACTCTACCAAGTGAAAAAAGTATAATTGATAATGCGATTGAGTTATATAATGAATAGAGAGAGAATTGTAATTATTTGTCCAGGTCGCGGGAGCTATACTAGAGAAACACAAGGATATTTAAAAAAATATATCCAATCATCATCAAGCGAAATAAAATATATGGATAATGAAAGAAATAATGCTGGTTTGCCAACCTTAACAGAAATTGATTCTCAAAAATTTAAAGCGAGTGTTCATATGAAAGGAGAACATGCATCAACTCTAATTTATGCGTGTAGCCTAATTGATTATTATTCAATTGATCAATCAAAATATAAAATTGTTGCTATATTAGGCAATTCAATGGGATGGTATTCAACGCTAGCGTTTTCTAAATCATTGCACTTCCAGAAAGCTTATGGCCTCATCGATACAATGGGGTCTATGATGAAGAACAAAATAATTGGAGGGCAAATTATTTATTCAATAACTGATGATGATTGGAATATAAATAAGGGTATTATGGAACAGTGCTTGAAAGAAGTCGAAAAAGTAGGCGCCCAAATTTCTATATATCTTGGTGGGTATATAGTTATTGGAGGGGAGCAAGAAGCATTAAATACGCTTTTAAAAAGACTGCCTAAAAAAGATAATTACCCTTTTCAATTACCTTACCACGCAGCTTTTCATACGCCACTTTTACAATCAATATCTAAAGAAGCAAAAAGGATATTTCCAAAAGATATGTTCCTTAAACCTCAAATCCCAATAATTGATGGAAGAGGGTATATTTGGTCCCCTTGGTCTACTAATGAAATAGATTTATGGAATTATACATTAGGTAATCAAGTATGTAA
>Ga0208407_1001150_pt1 | contig 12253 bp, 9 predicted proteins | sample ETNtaG_9_FD_185775 | JGI IMG/M metagenome (GOLD analysis project Ga0208407, IMG submission 185775) | Marine microbial and viral communities from oxygen minimum zone, Eastern Pacific Ocean - ETNP201406SV69 (SPAdes) (version 2) | ecosystem: Environmental > Aquatic > Marine > Oceanic ...
CTGTTTTTCTCGACGGCTGGATCGATGATGATGATCTCCGAGTCCCCCCTAGTGAGCCTCTCTGAGACCAGTCGTGTCGTGACGTCGAAAGAGTGGGCTTCCCTCCTGAGCAGGATCCTTGTGACTTTCGATGGTACGACCTTTGCAGGGGTTCTGTCACTAGGGACCCATTTCGGGAGGTCATGCGGATCCTTCACAGGGTGCTCATCGACGAGGAGGTTGCCGTGGTGCCCGAGTCGGAAATTTCCAGGATGAGCGAGCTGGTGTATTGGACTGTGCTTTGACAGGGATAGGAGCATCTTGGTATGGGATAGGCATAGGACTGGGGGGTGATCAAGCATGATTATGCCATCTATATCAGAGACTGTGAAGGGAGTGGTGCCACTCTCCAATGAGTCGATGATTCGACCGACTGCCATATCTGGATGAGTGAATCGAAGCTTCTCCTCTAGGCGTTCGATGACCCTTCTGAAAGTCACCATACCGGGTCCTTGCCACCTACTAACAGCCATCTCCTTGGAAAGCTGGTAGTGGAGTTCGGCTAGGGCCTCGGTCTTTCCCTTCCCCCACCTCATGTCCGGAAGTGGGTTGATGAGCGGGAATCCGAGCCTTGCTGCCTCCTTCTTGCATTCGCTGTGAATAACGGACAGTAGCGGACCGTCATTGGACAGGACCCGGGGCATCCTGAGGTCCGCGACCAGAGATGAGATGAGAGACTTGATCGTGTGGTGAAGAGTACGGTCCACGGCTCCTCCGAGGCCTATTGAGGAGAGTATTTGCATCCTGGATTTCTCTGTCGGATAGACTACCAGTATTCTCCCGTGGAGACTCGTGTCTGTGCTTTGTTCGCCCAAAGACTGCCGCTTGATCTGCTCCTTGAGCCATTCTGGCATTGGCCCTCTTGGGACCCTCTCGCTGGTCACACAATGTTCCCTTGTCGCCAACATGTCACCTCAGAGCATTGACCATGCTCAGGGGTGGTTATTCAACCCAACTGTTGGCACTCATTGCAATGGCTCGGAATCCCTGTTGCGTCTGGGTACCAAAGCGGCGAGCATGCATAGCAGCGTGGATAATGCCGGCGCTGGAAGTGAATTGTCACCAGTAGAGGGGCTGCGGGTTGTCCAATCCACCAACAGGATCACGGACATGTCGTCCCCATCCCAAGGTTCGGGGGGATCGAGGAGTATCGAAGATTCGTTCTGGGAGCCTATGTTGACTGCTTCGTGAAGGACATGGCTGTAGTTCCCCTTCCCATTGCTTCCCTCTGGGAAGTATGCGCTGTGCTCTACGAACATCAGCCAACTGGTTACTTCCCAGTTTTCTACCTCGGCCGAGAGGCTGATGTTCCAATGGAAGGAGAGAAGTTCGGGTTTCGTCGTATCATGGAGTACGGCTAACTCCAGGTGGTTGATGCTGGAGAACGGATGACTGGGGCCCATGGTCAGTGCAGTACCGTAGTCAGTTTGCAAACTGTTGGATTTGGTACTAGTTCCGGTGTACATCCTCTCCCCGTCGAAAACTTTTGACGGGGCTGATCTCTCTGTCCCGTCAATTTGAACGGTTCTCCCGTCTGACGCCTCGAATGAAATCTCTGAGGAAATAAGTGAGCCCTTCCCGTAGGTATCGACCCATCGAGAATCTGTCGAGTTGCTTCCGAAGGGGTCCAGAGTCTCGTAGAGGTATCTGTGATAGTGTATCCTTGTGATTTCCTTTGCGAGGTTCGGGAGACTTTCAATGGCCTCATCCAAGGCCTGTTCTGTCTTGACGCAATTCAAGCACCAAGTGGCGGTGTATACTTCGACGATGCTTGGCAACGAAGCCACTTGTGATATGATTAATTCATCGGTTGTGTTATTGTTTATGTCAATGGAAATGCCGCCGATTGTACCGCCGGATGTCCCTCTTTCGTCGAAAACCCTGGCTTCATCCCAGAGGCTATTCGCGGTTGCTGCGGCCTGAATCGGCAAAAGGATAATCGCAGTCAGGAGCACTGCCACTAGACGCCTCATATCCGACTCGAAGTGGAGGAGTTATTGAACGGTTACGGGTCATTGTGAGGCTTCGAAGGCCTCTATCGTCCTTTCAACGTCCTCGTCCGTGATGTGCAAGTGGGTGACAGCCCTGATTATGGAGTCCGATTCATCTAGAACGTCTACTCCCCTCTGAGAGAGCCTTTCCCTCATCTCCATCGCTCCCACTTCGACACATTCGACATACACCATGTTGGACTGCACAGCCCCGAGATCGACGTGGAATCGACTCATGTTGCCAATCGCCTCGGCGAGTCTCCTTGCTCTTTGGTGATCCTCGGACAAGCGCTCAATATTGTTCTCCAGGGCGTAAAGTCCTGCGGCAGCGAGCATCCCTGATTGCCTCATGCCGCCACCGAACATCTTCCTCCACCTATGGGACTCGGCAATGGCATCCCGGTCTCCGACTAGGACCGACCCGACTGGTGCGCCGAGGCCCTTTGATAGGCATACGGAAACGGTGTCGAAGTCTCTGACCATCCTGGCAGGATCTGTGCCGGTGCCGATTACGGCGTTGAACATCCGAGCCCCATCCAAGTGGGCACGACAGTCGTTCCTGTGGGCGACTTCGCAAATCGAATCCATATTTTCCTGTTCGTAGATTGAGCCCCCGCCGACGTTTGCGGTATTCTCGACGCACACCAATGTGCAATCGGGGTAGTGCGAATCGCTTCCTGCTGACTTCCTGATGGCATTCTGGACCGCGCCAGGGGACATCTGCCCCCATTGCCCGTCCACTAGGGAGATGGAGCAACCGGCTAGAGCGGCGTACCCGCCTGCCTCGTACAGGTAGATGTGGCTCTTCCTGTGAGCTACTATCTCGTCGCCATGCCTGGTCTGTGCTTTGATGGCCACGGCATTGGACATGGTCCCAGAGGGGACGAAAAGGGCTGCTTGCTTGCCCAGCAAGACCGCGACCCTGCTCTGCAGCTCGATCACGGTGGGGTCGTCCCCCAGAACGTCATCGCCCACGGCGGCTCTTGCCATCGCTTCCCTCATACCTGGGGTTGGTTGGGTGACCGTGTCGCTCCGCAGGTCGACTCTGTCTCCGGGGTAATCCCTCATGTGCCTCGCTGAGGGGAGTTTCACATAACTGGTGTGCCTTAGTCAGAGTGCTACTTCTTGATGTCCTCGGAGTACAAGTAGGCCTTTCCACGGCCACCACCGCTCGATTTCTTCTTGTTTGAGATGTAGAGTATGGCCATGGTACCGAGTACGACTGCAGGTACGGCGACCATCAGGACGGTCATCCATAGCGGCCTCTCGATGTCGACGCACTCGATCTGCCCACCGAGTTCCTGCTCGGTCCCGGACGGGCACGGGGATTGCCCGGTTGCGCCGGCCTCCGAGACGAAATGGCCCGGGTCCGCTGGGAGGCAGGCGATCCTGCCCTCCGTAGATTGGTAGGTGCCTGGTTGGCATGGGCTTTGCGAAATCGCAGCCGAAGACGGGACGAAGTTGCCTGGATCGGCGGGGATGCATGTGTCTGCTCCCTCGTCCGGCTGGTAGTTCCCGGCCTTGCAGGTGGTCTGGGACATGGCCCCTTCCTCTGGAACGTAGTTTCCGGGCATGGCCGAGAAGCAGGAGTCCTGCCCCCCGTATGACTGGTACTGGCCCTTGGGGCATGGTGTCTGACCGACTGAACCGATCGAGTCTGCGAAGTTTCCAGGAGTGGTCAAATCGCATGATGACTGGCCGGGCTCCGATTGGAATGTCCCTGCTTCGCATTGGGTCTGCGAAGACGCGCCGGACTGATTCACGTAGTTCCCCGGGGAGGCTTCGATGCAGTTCGTTTGCCCACCTGGCTGGTACTTCCCAGCAGGGCAGGCCGAGATGGACGAGCCGTCTGGGCTAGCCACTTGGCCGGGTGGGGGGGACTCGCAACCAGAGGAGCCTGCTTCTGACTGGTACTCCCCTGGTGGGCAGGGCGTAGCTCCGGTTGCGGCATCCAAGTCGACGTAGTACCCTGGTTCGGCAGGAGTGCAGGAGGCCTGTCCCGGCTCCGAGGAGTAAGTGCCGTTCACGCATTGGGCCTGGGATGTTGCCCCTGCTGTCGAGTAGTATCCCGGTTCAGCAAGGTTGCAGGAGTCCTGGCCCGGATCCGGCTGGTAGCTCCCGGCTTCGCAGGGTTTCTGATCGGCCGATCCCTCCTCATCCGTGTAGTATCCCGGATCAGTCATCAAGCAGGAGTCCTGACCGTGAGAGTTCTGGAATTCACCGGGTTGGCAAGGTGACTGCGAGGTCTGCTCCAACCCGTTTGCGAAGAAGCCGGGTGAGGCATCGGTGCAATTTGCCTGGCCTGCAGAGGAATATGTTCCAGTGGTGCATTGCTGTTGAGCGTCTGAGCCCTCTGATGGCACGTGGAATCCGGGACCTGCTTGGAAGCACGATGTGGCTGCGGTCAGCATCTGATAAGATCCTGAGGGGCATGGGGTCTGCTCTTCAGCCGCGAAGGAGTTAACGAAGTGACCGGGGCTCGCATCCATGCATGTTGAGCCTCCTGATTCACCCTGATATGTGCCCGAAGAGCACTGTATCTGGCGAATTGATCCTTCTTCTGGGACGTAGTTCCCGGGGTCAGCGAGGATGCATGAGGTCTGACCCGGATCCGGCTGGTAGCTCCCCACCTCACAGGGGCTCTGTTCAGCAGAGGCGGCTGCCCCGGAGAAATGTCCGGGACTGACATCTATGCAATATGACTGCCCTGTGATTGGCTGGAATGTCCCCGGGTCGCAGGGGAATTGCTCGTAGGGATGGACCCCGTCTGCGTAATGACCTAGCTCGGCCTCCAAGCAGGTACCACCAGTTGCGAAATAGCCGACTGGGCATCCTTCTGGGTAGGGGTCGAAGAGGTTGACGATCCCGTCGTCGTCATTGTCTCGCTCGCTCATGATTGCGTGCCTTCCGGCGCCTAGGTCAACGTAAGCTGGTACATCGCTATCGACGTCTTCCCCTATTCCCAGAGCACCATCTCCATGGTATCCCCAGCAGTAAACGGATCCGTTTGTCGCTACTGCGCATGTGTGTTTCGAACCCGCTGAGATCTCGGCCACTCCGAGACCGGGGGGCATTGAGACGTTCACGGGGGTCGTGCTGTTGGTGGTGGTTCCGTCACCTAGCTGGCCTTGTTCGTTGAGGCCCCAGCAGACGGCGCTGCTATCATCAAGTATAGCACAGGTGTGATCGACGCCCGCGTCTATGGATATCGCCGTCCGTCCGGCGGGAAGGGCCACGGCCCTGGGGTATGTGGAGCTGGATTCCGTACCATCACCCAATCTACCGCCTGTAGTGGTATTGGCGCATGATTCCCAGTCCCCATTGCAGAACGTGCTGTTCCCCCAGCAATTCACCATTCCGTCGTCTAGTATGCCGCAGGTGTGCCCAGCACCGAGGTCCATGGCAATCAGGGACCTGTTCTCTGGGAGTATTGAGATTGGAGTGGGCTCGTTCCTGCCGTTGTAGGTCCCATCACCGAGATGCCCGTGGTCGTTCGCCCCCCAGCACATCCCGGTACCGTTGTCTAGGATTACGCAGGTGGACGCAAACCCGGTATTGAGGGATACCGGGTGACGTCCTTGTGGGAGGGTGATTTCGGTCGGGGCGTTCCTGTTGCTGTCATCGCCGGTTCCAAGCTGTCCGTCGGTGTTGTGTCCCCAGCACCACACGGCCATGTCGGGCTCGGTTATTCCACAGGTGTGCCATATGCCGGTAGCTACCGAGGTGAAGTTCCTGCTTCCAGGCATCACGGAGGGGCCATGTGGCTGGTTGCAGACATTGCCGCAACTTATGTGGCCATGTCCGATTTGCCCAGAGTAGTCCTCCCCCCAGGCCCAGATATTGCCGGTGGATGTGAGTGCGCCTGTGTGGCGGCCATCTGGGCTCGTCTCAATGACGTCTGAGAGGCAGCAGGAAGTCGAGTCGGCGTCATTTACCGATACTGGGGTATGTTCGTTTTCGGATCCCCAGCCACCTGCTGAATTACCTAAGAATCCCCCGTAGTTGCTACCCCAGCACTTCATCTGGTTGTTGTCCATCACCACGCATGTGTATTCGTATGAAACCCCGAGAGCAGTCAGGGAGTGAATCGAACCGACGGTGGATCCAGGGAAGTTCAGATTCCCGTGGGTATTCATTGATATGGCCCCGTCATCTAGAGATTCCCTGGTTTCTGGTTGGAATCCCATCGATGCTGACATCCCTACGAAAAGGAGTGCAAGCGCTATTGCAAGGGATCTGTTCAGTACATACTGTTCGCTCATGGACTCCGAAGGAGAATGGTCGTATTAACGGTTTTTTCGGAAATACCGGTTTTCGGCCCTGTATGGTCAAACTAATTTGTGACACTCCTTGCGAAGGCCATGGGAGTACAGGGGGTCGAGGTGGAGTCCTTCCTCTCTGACAACTGCCCCCCCATGGGGATCTACGAGACACTGTACGCATTCAGGGACTCGTTCGGGAGCTTCATGGGGGCCGAAGGCACGCACCCGTGGTCCCAGGGCTTCCCCCTCACGACCCCCCTGGAGGATTTCGGTGGTCCTTCGCTCCCCGATAGCATAGATGTCACTTGGCAGGATCGTTTCTATCCCAAGGCATGGGGTCACCCGGAGTTGCGCGATGCGATCGCTGGTTACTACAACACCCAGTACGGTTCCGGAATCACCCCAGAGAACGTGATGGTGTTCGCAGGGGGGAGGCCTGGGATTTACACCGTGTTGGCGTTCCTGAAGGAGAGCGTTCAGGCGAGGATCGGTAGCATAGAGTGGCCGGCGTATCTCGACATCATGGAGCAGACGAAGACAAGTTTCCAGATCGTCCCATTCACCAAGGAGAACAGCTTTCACCCGAGCAATGAAGAGTACTTCGATCGCACTGGCCTGAACGCAAAGACCCGCCTGATGCCGATAATCTCCAACCCGCAGAACCCATCCGGTCAGACCCGATGGGGGGATGAGCTAGAGCACCTGATCCAGTTGGCGGAGCGTCCGAAGAATGGGATTCTTCTTGATGAGGCATACGAGATGTTCCATTCCCCCTCGGTGAGTGGCATCCAATTCGTTCAGGATTTGGACAGGAGCAACGTGTTCATTGCCGGAGCATGCACAAAGGGCCTCCAGTCCCCCGGCATTCGTGTTGGGTGGATAGTCGCCAGCAAGAAGAACATCGAGACCCTAGCGAACTACTCCAGCTTCGGCATGGGAGGAGTCAGCCACCCCTCGCAGCTCTATGCAGTCAAGCTTCTGGAGCCGGGGCGGGTGAAGAGAGCCAGGAAGGCCGTCGAAGAGCATTACAATTGGCAACGAGAGAGGTATGGGAAGGCATTCGAAGACATGGGCCTAGGGGTGTACACGGGAGATGGTGGTTTCTACCACTGGCTAGAGCTACCCGATGGGATGGAGAGCGCTGAGCTGAACGAGAGGCTGTTCAAGCACGGCGCAGCAATACTCTGTGCATCTGATTGCGACATGGCTCGGCCTCATTCGAAGGAACCGGGCTATGTCACGCCATATTCTCGCTTCTTCCGCTTTTCTTTTGGTCCCCTACTCCCAGAAACATTCGAGTCTGACATACAACTTTTCAGTGAAGTTCTTGATGAGTACAGGCTCGAAGTTGGGAGTTGAATCCGGTCAAATCCTTAAGTGATGGATTTCCTCCAAGAGCCGTGGCGACAGGACCGACCGCGGAACAGGCTGCTAAACTAGCCCAAGCAACATACAAAGAATTCTTGGAAGAGCCTGAGCGTTCGAAGCAAATTGCGAATATCCCGAAGCTATTGAAGAAGTTCGAGGGCAACTATGGGACTATGGTCAAAGGCCTACAGAAGAAGTATGGAAAGGTGACTAAGAAGTCTGCGGCACCGGATCCAGAGCCGGAGCCGGAGCCGGAGCCGGAGCCGGAGCCGGAGCCAGTGAAGAAGGCGAAGAAGGAGAAGGCCCCCTCGGATCCGAAGGATGCGAAGGCCGCGGAAGCTACTGCGAAGGCCGAGGCCCTTGCTGCTCAGGCCGAACTGAAGAAGGCTAAGAAGGCGCAGATGGGTGATGCCAAGGCCGCTGCGAAGGAAGCAAAGGCCGTCGCAAAGGCCGAGATCGAAGCAAAGAAGGCCCAGGCTGGGAGGAAGGCTGCAGAGAAACAAGCGGAAGCCGCGAAGAAGGCACTCGAAGAACTGAAGACTTCGTCGAAGCTCTCTCCTGAAGAGCTCAAGGAGAGGGAGAGGGAACTCAGGGAGAAGGTGAAGACGGAGACTGCCGCTGGCAAGGAATTCGGGAAGGAAGCGAAGGACGCTATGGCTGAAGCAAAGAAGCTGGGTTCGGAGGTCGCCAAGGAAGGCAAGGCTGCGGCTAAGGCAGAGGCAGAGCTCATGAAGGCCAAGATGGAAAGGAAGGTTGCTGAGAAGCAGATCAAGGCATCTGGCAAGGCGAAGTCGAAGGCGGAACAGCAACTAGAGGAATTCAGGGCAAAGCGAGAGTTGGCCGAATCTAAGATGGAAAATACGATGGCGAAGAAGAAGGAGGCTCTGGAGGCCTCGAAGGCCGAGGCCACTGAGGCAAAGGGCGCCCTGAAGGACGTTAAGGACCAGATGAAGACTGAGATGGCTGCTGCCAAGAGTCTGGCGAAGGAAGTGAATGCCAAACAGAAGGAAATCGTCAGGGTCGAGGAGGAGGCGAAGAAGGCCGAGGCCCAGAAGCTAAAGGTCCAGAAAGAGATTGAGGACAGCAGGAAGTTCAAGTCCGAGACGGCGAAGGAGGCCGAGCGGGTAGAGGCAGAGGTTGCCAAGATGCAGAGCGAGATGAAGGGCAAGGAGGAAGCCCTCGTGGGAGTTGAGACGGCAGCGATGAAGGCGGAGAGGGAGGCAGCTCATGCCGAGTTGAAGCTGAAGGCCAACCTAATGGACAGGGAGGAACTGATATTGGAAAGAGTCGGCCTAAAGGCCGTTCAGATAAACTGGGATCAGATTGGTGAGGGGGAGGACCGGAGGCCGGACGACCTAACCAGGATCCAAGGGCTTGACGAATTCTCCCAGAAGAAGTTGAATGTCCTGGGAATTCACACCTATGACCAACTGGCAAAAATGGACCCACTCACAGCAGAGGTAGTCAATGACGCCATGGAGTTCACACCGGGCAGGGTCACCAAGATGATGTGGCCGCAACAGGCAACGCAACTGATGCACGAAAGAGGCCGCTGATCACTCGGCTGGGGCATAAATCTGGAACCCGCTTAGAGGCGGCGTGTATACATGCAAGTTGATCAGGTTGGAGTTCTCCTCGTTGGATACGCGGTGGATGTCTGGCTCGGCTGCGGCACAGACCTCTCCGGGCATTAATCTCCTGTCAGAGACTGGGTATGCTAGGCCGTCCCCATTGGTCTCGTAAACGGTCTCGGTGGTTACTCCGGAGGCAATCAGGAACGCGCAGTCGCTTCCAACGTGGTCGTGGATTGGGGTATCTTGGCCCGGCTTCCAGCATATGGCTACTAGCTCGTAGTGCTCGGTCCTCTTGATCACGTTCCTCTGATATCCGTCATCGGAATATCCTATGCAATCCTCCAATGCCGCTATGTTGACATCCAAGGATGAAAGCCTCGAGTCGAGTTCGTCCAGGCCAGGTCGTCTGTCTATGCCATCGAGCCACATTGTGAGTCCCCGCAGGCCATCACATTGGGACAGAAGGTCGGCACGGACATCCTCAGACAGGGGGGTCTGCGTCACCATACCCCCCACACGCGGGGTTGGCTCAAGACTCTTCTGACAGAACACGCACTTGCCCATTGAGGATGGGCCCAGGCTAGCTGACCAAGGAGAGCTGCCCGGTTATCTTGTCGATCTGGCCCCTGGGTCCGGGACCGATTCCCACAACCGTCTCGGTCCCAGGTGGTATCTCAGTATGCCCGGCATCGGTGACCAAGTGGCACACCAAGCCCGCCTTCTTGGCTCTGGAATGGACCTCCTTGAGGGAAACTAGGTCAGGGACCTTGCAGACTATCTTTCTCGCCCCCCTCCTGAGGTATCGATCTAGTGACCTAGGATTGCTTCTTTTTGCCGAGAGGACGCACTCAGCCGAGGCGTGAGCGCATTGTGCAGCCAGTTTGCCCTTCGAAAGTTGCAAGTCCTGCCTGGTGACGAGGACCATGGTGAGTTCGTCAGTTGGGGGCACCATCTCTCACCGATTCCAATGCCCGAGAAGGCCGGTGTCTGGACATCATTTCACCCAAGGGGGATGCCATCCATGCAACGAACAGTACGTTCCCGGCTACGTGGTACAGATCAAAGACCAGCCCGTTCAGCAAGTAGGGGACCAGCATCGAGGAGCCTGCTTCGAACAGGATGCTTAGTGAGACGAACCAGTTGAATGCAAGACCGGATACGGCTGCGATTACAGCCAGAAGGCCGATTCTGACTCTCCCTTCAATGAGGATGCGATTCGCAAACAGCGCGCCGGTGAGGCCGATGGCCCCCCACCCAATCGCCTGGAAAAGGGTCCAGGGACCGTGACCGAGGAGGAGGACGTTGGATGCTAGTGCGACGGTGGCGGCGAGCGCGATAGCACGGGGTGCCCCATAGTACGCGCCCGTCAATAATACGAGTACCGTCACTGGCTGGACATTTGGTATTGGGTCTAGGAGAATCCTGCCAGAGAATCCGAAGACTGCGAGGAGGACTAGCATCCCCCACTGGCTCTGATCCCTCAAAGAGCGCTCGCTCCTAATCAGCGAAAGTACTATGATCGACAGGATTGCAATGTTTAGGAAAAGTGACTGGGTTGGCGATAGGGCAACATTATGGAAGTCGTACAATCAATCACCCCGTTCCTCTGCCTACCCGTCATCACTTCATTCTTGCGAATCTCACCATGTGCCAATGCTCCATGAGATTACGTCGCCCTCGGACATTACCAAGTCGCCAATGCCAACCATTGACGACGCCCCATTGTGATCTAGGTTCCAATAGGCACCGTTGGAGTCACCCGTCATAGTATCTGCATTCAGGCCTCCGATAGTATGGACGAAGTGGCCCCATTCTCCTACATCATAACCCACCGACAGGGCCCCATTTGCCACTCTGGTAGAGTCCATCATGAAATCCAATCCATTGGAGTACCCCTCGAACCCACCGACGCATGCTCCCGTTCTGTTGAGGTTCTGGTTCACTCCCAGATCGGACCCGTCGGACCCGATCATGGTGACGCCCTGGGGGAACTTGTCATGAGGCGAGGATGCTGGGAAGTGCACGCAGATTACCTGCTTGCCTTCCCACTCGCTTGGAAGGCCGTAGTGTGCAGATTCACTGTCATCGATGAATTTGGAAGCCTCTTCGGACAGAATGTCCTGAATTGAGGGGGCTAGAACTATCAAAGCAAGAAATGCTACGACTGACGCTGGTTTCAGAAAATCAGACACGGATTACTATGGTACAGAAATTGGTCTATCAAGGTAACTTTCTTTGGGCATCATCCGATTTTCTCATCAATCCTATCCCTTAGAATCTTGCTCACAGCCTTCCCGTCGGCCGAACCGCCGAGCTTCTGCATCACCATCCCCATAAGAGGCCCTACAGCGCCCATTCCTCGCTCCTCTATGAAGTCAGAACGCTCTCTGATGACTGCATCGACCGCTTCCTCGATTGATGATGTGTCGGCGGGCAGGAAGCCCCGGGACTCTGATTCCGAAGACATCCACGACACCAATTCCTCGGCAGGTGCTTCCACTGATTCCGCAAGCAGCGTCTCGGCGCCTTCTCTGGTCAAAAGGCCGCTTTCTCGAAGATGAACTGATGCGGCCAGAGCGTTCGGCTTCTCGGTACCGCTCTCCAGCAGTGCGCTTGCCCATGCTTTCGGAGGGAGCACTAGTGGGCCCTCGATTCCATGGAAGAGGATATCGTCGATCTCACCGTTCAGTAGCGCCTCAACTTGATTTGAAGATAGGTCCAGGACGTTTAGCCGCTCCTTCCTCTCTTTGACAGTCAATGGTAGGTTCTCGCATATCGAACTCCACCTGTCAGGAGATATCGCCAAGACCGGGATGTCTGTCTCCGGATACATTCTGGCACCTCCCGGGAGGGGGCGCAATGCCGTAGTGGTCCCATCCTCTGGCTTTCCCTTGCGGATGACCACGTTTCTGACCTCCTGCGGAATTCTGTGGAAAGCCATCCTAGCTCTGTGGACCACTGCCTCTAGTGCTAATTCGCCCTGCCACCTAGGAGCGACGCATAGGACGAAGGCATCCCC
>Ga0208407_1001152_pt1 | contig 12250 bp, 8 predicted proteins | sample ETNtaG_9_FD_185775 | JGI IMG/M metagenome (GOLD analysis project Ga0208407, IMG submission 185775) | Marine microbial and viral communities from oxygen minimum zone, Eastern Pacific Ocean - ETNP201406SV69 (SPAdes) (version 2) | ecosystem: Environmental > Aquatic > Marine > Oceanic ...
GAGTCGGTTTGAAACCCCACCTATCGTAGAATCCATCGACGTCAGCCATCAGGTTGACGTAGGACAGGGGAGGGGCCTCACTAAGGATATAGTCCATCAATGCGTCCATTATCATCGTTCCTCCTCCATTTCCCTGAAAATCCTCTAGAACCGCCATGTCGCAGATGTGGAAGACGGTACCACCGTCTCCGACAATCCGTCCCATCCCCACGATCTCACCCGTCTCCCCCAGCCTCAGTATGACTGAGTGCAGTTCGCATCCGAGCCCCTTACTAGCCCCATCCATAGAACGCGGTTTCATTCTGGCACCTTCCCTGAGCCTAAGGTACTCAGCCGGTCCAGGGACGCCCTCCTCGATCGTGAACAATCAATCACTTCCCAGTGGGTGCCAGATGCATGTCCCAAGGGGCCCGGTTGGATTAGTCAATGGCTCTCATCCCCGATTCAGCTGCTGCAAGGCAAGCTAGGATGTCGTCTACAGTGGACCTAGTAGAGCCCAGAGTAGTCGACTTGACTACGATACTGAGGACGCACACCCCGTCTTCTTCAATTATCGATGCGTCGAAATCATCTGGGTCGTCTGGAATTATCGCGGCTAGTAGCGACTCTGCCTCGTTTCTTTCCCCTCTCCACACTAACTTGGTAATTGAGCCCACATTAATGCCCCACAAATCCAGATCTACTATAAAATGCCATCTTCACCAATCAGATCATCATACGCCCCAAAAACGATTTCCAGCGTCCATATCCTCCTCATCGGAAAAAGACTGCACTACCTGCTTCAATAGGTAGTATAGTATCACTGATAGTAGAGGCAGACTCCAATCTTGTGAGACCGTACTAATCTCTGGGAGGTACTCTCCATCCTCTAGGACCCTCTCTGATACTCCAAGAATGGCATCAGCGAACGAGTATATCACTCCGCTAAGTCCCAGCAATAGCACGCTCCTTCCTGTGAAGGTGCCTTCTTTCCACCTCAGAATTCCAAGTGAAAGGGCGAATGAAAACAGGGAAATCAGAATCCAGGGGAGGACGTCATCCAGGGTAAGGACAATCAGAAGCAGAAGATCGGATCCTGCAGACCCCTCGGGCAAAGGCCCAGTTAGCTTTTGGTAGGATAGCAGTATCGCCAAAAGAGTTGTAACAATAGATAGGCCCCAGAGCAAGGACGAGAACAAACCACCCGTAGCACTCTCACGCATGTCAATCATCAATCGCTCCATTTGCTGCTCCCAACCAAGTCCCTTGCCCAGCAACCATATGCCAATGAATAGCGGCAAGGCGCCAATGAGTGCGATGCCATTGGGAAGGATTAGCCCAAGTCCAATTATCATAAGGAAAATCGATAGTGGAACAAGCAATTTAGCCCTAAATCGCGGGTCCTCTACGGCTTTGATGATGTAGTAGTATGTCCCTTCTATTCCTTTGGACTGCCTTACGATAACCTTCTCCACGGTGTCGATCCTTATCCTTGAGGTGATTATGGGTAAAGAAGCTTCATCGTCGGCACCATCAGTGACAAGAATAGCACTATCAGGTTGGAAATCTTGGATAACCTCATCCAACTGGCTAGCTATGGCACGGTCGCTCCTAGGGCCAACGCGCACGTCACCCGTTAGGATCGCAATTTCCACCTCGTCGTTCGCACTAGCATTTTCTACTAGCCTGTCATGATGATGCAGAGCTCCAAGAATAGCATTGGTATCCGACTCCTCTGGATCCGCAATCCCCAATCTCAATGCGGCAGTCAGAGTTGACTTGCGACCGACTACAGGACCTCTGATTCCGGCCTTAACTCCTAGATCATTGTCTCTGTCGACAGTAATGACAAGTTTCCTAGACACTGCTCCCCACCATTTGACAACGAACTCACGCTATCACTTATGAGTAATTGTACTCCTTGACTCATTGACCATCAAGGGCTCTGAGCCTGCGGGTTTTCGTCTGCGTATCTCCTTCTCTGTTTTGCACGTATATACTTTAGTGGATGAGTCATCCATTCTTGATCGCATAGATTGTCGTCACCCATCTGAACAGGACATCTTGCATTGGTCTTCAGAGATGGGCAGCCATGAGGAGTATACTCTCTTTCGTATATCTGGCCGACCTGATAACCGGTAGTGTCTGCATCGAAATCGGGAGCGTTGGAGAAGAAGCCACAGGTCTGCTCTCTGCTCAAGCCTACCGCTCTTGAGAAGGCCGCTAGGAAGACCCTACCAACATGGTTTACATTCACTCCCTGGTTTAACTCCGAAACAGCCGATTCGAAACAAGGAGGCCAGTCCTCCCTTATGGCGGCCGTCATCGGCATTTCGGCTTCCACCCTCTCAGCCAACAGACCTGTAATCATACGAACCGGCTCTGAGAATTTAGCAGCGAACTCGTCGCTCATCCTACTCATTCTTTCCATGCAACTATCATGCAGGTTCTCCCTGACTCTCTCTTTGATCAACCTAGCTGCGCGCTCTCTACTAGTCTCTCCTGAGCTCGCATCTAGGCAAACCCAACCATCCTTCAATGGTCTGTTCACAAGCCTCCAGTAGTTTCCTGAGATCTTGGGGCAAAGCTCAATGAAGTCAGCCATTGGGATCCAGTACTCATTTCCCAATGCACCCCTGTTCTCAACTCGAATGTCCGAAAGATAAGAAGCGGAGATTAGAGGGAAACTCTCGGCATCTATTCCCAGGAGTTGATCAGCCCTGCTGGCCTCCCCTTCTATCCATCTAGCTAGCAGCCTGTCATCGAAAGAGGCACAGACAACGAGCATAGCGTGAAGGAATGAAAGAACCTCGGTCATCCTACCTATTTCTGTGGAAATATCAATTTTTGTAGAATATGTGGCACCACCCCCCTGGGTGACAGCATCAACTAACCTGAGTCTGCCCTTCACTCTGATATCTTCCAACCAAGGGGCCTCCACCAAGTCCTCAACCGAGACTCCATTTTTTTCAAGAACGCGGAGAATGTAGTCCCTTCCTTGGGGTAGAAATGGATATCTCGCAAGCAAACCCTCCTCATCGATTGCCGGTGGGTTCAGTGGCATGGGCATTACCTCCAGTGAGCGGCGAGGGTTCTTCAACACTCACCGAGCCCTTCCACTGGAGCATGCCAACCCGTGAACCTCACACATCTCTTTCTCCTCCAAATCATTCTATGGTGGAAATGCAGGAAGAAGTCAGAGAGTACTTTGGATGGGATTTGTCCGACGATTTCCATAGCGCCAAGCAACTACTCTCAACCGTCGAGACTACCTCCATTAAGAAATGGGAGAGGCATTACCGTCTTTCAACGGTCTCGAGTTTATACAGAAGACTTGTGATTAGGCGCCCCGAGATCACAGTAATTGGCGCCGCAGTCGAACCAGATGAGGTGGTTAAGACACTCTCTAGGCCCGCAGTCCTGGTATCCGCGGATGGTGCGTCCGGAGTATTTTCTGAGCTTCCATCCACTCTTTCCGAGAAAGCCTGGTCAAGGCTTGTCTGCGTGGTTAGCGATGCCGATGGCGGCGAGGGAACCCTCGAGTCAGCCAAACGTAGCACCCCTTTCGTCCTTCATGCCCATGGAGACAATGTTGACAGCTGGGGAGAATTCATAGGATTTTCGAAGAACCTCCCCGACCCCCCGGATCTTATCCTGACTCATCAGACTCCATCTGAAATCCAAGGCATGCACAATCCAGGCGGATTTACCGATGGAGATAGAGCGGTTTCCTTCCTCGTCGCATTAGGCGTCGATATAGGTCAAATTTCCACAATTGGTACTAGGACGGATTTAGTAGGCAGGTGGTCAGGGTCGACAAATGTTGCAACAAAGATGGAGAAACTAGTTTGGATGGGTAGGTTCCTAGCAGCATGCGGCATGGCGGAATCAGATCTCGAATGATCCCGCCTCGACTTTGGAACCATCGCTGTTGATCGTGCCATCGAAGGTCTGCACTTCTCCCTTATTGTCGATAGAGATGGTGAAGTCTGTGCTTCCCTCTTGATTCTCAGTTTCATAGTGCTGGACAAAAATTGTGTAGCTTCCTTGAGGGGGATCAGAGGCCCAAGATATCTTCTGATTCCCAGAATCTGGATTGTATCCTTCGATGTCAAATGAACCTTCAATAGCCTCCGGCTTGAAGAAAGACAACTCCTGATCTTCTGAATTTACGATTGATAGACCAAGGTCGGAATCTGAATCCCAATTGAGAGAAACAGACACACCATCACTTAGGGTGCCGACCCTCTTTCGAAGAGTTTCAATCGCCTCGGCTTCAGAAAAGCTCTCCTTCTCTTCTTCCACAGGCAAGGGTGCTGCAGAAACCCCTCCTTGGTCAGATGAAGATTCTGCTATAGCGAACTTTGCAACGAACTTCACATCGTTGCCCCGCTCTATCGTCCCCTCGTAGAACTTCTTGCTCTTGCCAATGGTCACTCCCAGCTTGAAATCAGTCTCGTTCTTTCCGACCAGAAGTGAGATGAGGGGAATCTTAGAGAGAATACCACGCTTGTGGATTTTGAAATGTCTAATTCCCACTCTGTATACACCAGGTGGAGGAGTCTCCGTCCAAACTACATTCTCCACTGGCGTCTTAGAGGTCGGTTTGAAATTCATGTCAATATCGAGCTCACCACCACACTTTGATCTCCTATTGTCGTGGTAGACGTGCTCCCCTGATGGCGTAATAACGTGAAGATCGAGGTCATTCCAGTTATCCCACATCAAACTGATTTGCACTGACCCCCTCTTTGCGCCCTCCCTGTCCAATCTGGCCTCAAGCGCAGTGGCCTCGTTTTCGCTTACTTCAGTCTCCTCGACTCCGGCTCCAATCACGTCCCCGCCTTGCCCTAGCGACTCGGCGACCGTTCCAGTATCCGACCGGTCCCTTCTGGATCCGCTCGATCTTCGACTCCTTGCTATTGCACCTTCCGAGACATGCTCCGGGAGATTTCTCCTTGTGGAGGGCAGGATCACCCTGCGATTATCAGATTGAATAAGCCTATACAGACCAGTCAACGTAATTACGAAGACTAAAATCACTACAATGAGCGACACGATGTCTACGGCCACATGACCGAACTAATGGGATGTCTTTTGATTACATCGGTACCAACCCAACAACATCTTATCCGGAAATTAGCCGGTTGGTTCATAATCGTTGTAATACTCCTGCACTAGGAGGGGAGCGGAAGCGATGACAAGTTCCACAGTCAGGGCCCATGATTCGAACCATCGTCAGGTGACCGTTTCGGCTAGAAAGATGGCATTTATTCTGGCTTTCTTGTTTGTTCTTCCACTGTTCGCTCATCACCCTGTGAACCTCACGGACCAATCCCAGAACCAAACCTCTCCGCGAGCAGTGGATCCGGATGTCGCCATAACTGGCATCAATGTCACCACGCCATCATTCTTCGACGGAAGTGCCAACATCCTCGCTCCAATGGTTCACACAATCAGGGTCAACATCATCAACATCGGGGGATCCACTGGCGAGGGTAACATTTCGCTGGAAGTGAATGGTGTGGAAGAAGACAGAAGACCAGTCAGCATTCCGCCTGGTGGGCAGCAGAACCACGTTCTATACTGGGACGCTACTTCAATATCCGGCTCTGGATACACTATCGCAGCCAAATGGGACGACTCCCCACTCGATAACGACGGTGACTCCACTAACGATCAACAAATAATCAGCCCCGTAATCGTCTCGGCAGTAGAGGAGGCCCAGCACCTGGACGACTCTCTACCCGGAGACGGGTCCAAATTAGCCAGAGCAGAGTGGGCGGGTAGCGTAACTGTCCGCAACTCTGGTAACCAACAAGTCAATGTCAACGCGGTACTAACTCTCGAATCCCAATCAGACAGTGCAGTGACTTCAATTACATCCAGCACGGTAACAGTTCAACCAGGTAGCCTAGCTCTTCCTCCAGAGCCGGCAAACATCACACTTTCCTTCGATGGCAGCGACCTCTCCGGCTTCTACACTCTTGGAGGAACGCTGACCGTAACCGGAACCGGCTCCCCTCAGATTATTGACATCCCTGGGAGAACCGTCGAGTTCGCCGCCCTGACTGCCCAGCTGATACCTGCCAACAGCAGGAACCTTGATCCAGGGGCCGATACCGTGCTCATTTTCATACTACAGAACTCAGGCTCTGAAGCCGACAATTTCACAGTTACACAAGAGAACACCACAGTCGCGCCTGAACCTTTCTGGGCACAGTCCCCAGCAATCATGAATAATGCAGCTGATCCTCTTTTCGTGGGTTCCGGAGACACCGTATCCGTCCAAGTTCCTCTGCAAGTACCGGCGAATGCCACACTTGGCGACTCTGTCATGGTCACTATTCGAGTCCAGAGCTTGGCTGCTGGCTATATTCTAACGGGGGAAACAGTTGTGATCGCAGGTGGATACTTCGAAGGAATCATTCATCAGGACCACGAACATCCTTCTGGGACATCTTTCGCCAACCTAACCCCCGGCGATCCGATTACTTTGGATTACACTCTGTTGAACAACGGTACAGCACCGACTCAATTTGAGATATTTGTAGCTCCCACTGAACCAGTCCCATACTGGGTAATCTCCGCTCCAGTGACAATCACGGATGTACTAATGCCGGGCGATACCAGAACTATTCCTGTAACTATCCATACTCCATCATTAGAAATGCCTCTGGATCCAAACTGGAAGGTCAACGCAAATCAACAAGTTCAGATTGGTATACAGGCAATACCGTTGGAGGGAGGCCTTACTGCTAGCAATTTGACTACTATCATTGTGGATCCAGTTGTTGAACTGAGTATTACTATGGTCGGAGAAGTAGATGATATTTCGATTGAAGACTTCCTTAGCGGCAATACAGACCGGGTGGCTTACTTCGATGTAGGCATGGTCCACAACCTTGCCTCCACCACTAGCAGGGCACAGGTAACCCTTGCCGCAATAGGCGGCACAGTACCGGGAGTGGGTGTAACCCTGACTCCTGATATCAGTGGAAAAGAGCACCAACGTTGGTCTCCAAATATTCCGAAATCGATTATGGATCTTGCACCCGGGGAAACCGAGAGAGGCTCTGCAACGTTCTCATTCACTGCGAACACTGACTATCCATATCCTGCTGCTGGCGTATTTACCTTCGAATTTGAAGCGACATCTGATTGGGGGAACTTCCCTGGGACCATACAGGAGAATGCAGAATCTACAATTTCATTTGAAATCGAAGAACTTTTTGATGCAGAGCTCATTTCAGGACCAACAGTGACTGGTGACCCATCGACGGCTATCGCAGCAACAATGACTTTGAAGAATACAGGAAATGATCGTAATGACTTCAAGATACTGGCATATCCGAAGGAAGGTTGGGAGATTTCACTAAGCAAGAAGGCAATCAACAATCAGAAATCCAAGATTAACCTATGGGGCTTGGTTGGTGATAACTCGGATACAACCCAATTCATCGTCGAGGCGACCCCTCCTTCTACTGCCAGCGCAGATGTGACGCATGAGATATGGATCTATGTCAATTCCACCACTACAAAGCAAGGCGATACCAAGTTTACATGCGAAGATCGGGGCGGATTTTGGCACGTAGCGGATGGTGATTGCGAAGAGACCCTTGCATTTGCGGCAGCAGAATACCAGCTCACTGAAAACGTTCAGGCGGAACTTACCCCTGACAACTCAACGGCAATAATCAATCGACAAGGCTCCACTACTCTGATGCTTACTCTTACAAATAATGGGAACTCGAACAAGACCTTCGATCTCCAGATCTGGAATTATAATGAAGAAACTATTCAAGCGAACTTCGAAGACTCATTTGCAGCAGGAGGGGGGGTAACACTTCACAAGGAGGTCGCTGTCGCTGCGGGGGCAGAGGCAATTATCAGAATCTACACCCAAGCAGGACTGTTTGCAAGAGCCGATGAGGTAAATAGGCTAGAGGTCTCTGTCTCGGAAGCTAATACCACCCAAGAGGTCTGTCTAGCCAATGAACTAACTTGGATGGATACTGCTGATATACCACATTGCGAATACGATAGAAGCGGCATAGTCATCCAAGTAAACCCCTTCCACATGATTAATTTCTACATGAACACCGAATGGACAGCAGTCCCAGGCGGCACAATCTCAGTTCCAATGAGCTTAGCAAATCTCGGCAATCTGCTAGAAGTAGTGAATGTTACAGCTCAGGTTCCAGAAGACTGGAACAGCTCAGTCAACACTTCGGGAATAGCCATAGAGGTCGGTCCAGAAAATCAAGAAGAGGTCACAGTAACTATCACCCTTCCACCTTTGGAGGTAGGAACGCAACTCTCCGCCGACTCCTCATACTTGATTCCGATAGAGGTCTTGAACACCAATGAAGACCTAGTAGTAGGTGTTCAGAATATCAACGTTACAATCCTCCCGGTATTCGCGATCAATGTCCTTGAGTCGCCGAATAGAATCCCTGTCCTACCAGGATCCACCTCAACAGTCGACTACGAGATTCAGAATGCAGGAAATACTGAAATGAGCATTTCATTCAGTTGGTCTTTGGAGGACTCAGCTGGCCTCAGTGAACCAAAAAGATTTGGCATTTCAATAAACGCTGGCTCTAATCCACTGCAGCTGGCAATCGGCGAATCCGCCTCTCTCGTCGTTAACGTCGATCCCCTCAGAAATGACCATTGGAAGGACGAAACAGCGACCTTAAGAATCTCCTTTGACCCAGTAAACGCCGAACTCGATCCAATAGAGTTCGTCACGCCCATTGAAATTGTCAGAGTGCACGCAGATGTCGAGAACCAGCTTGACTCAGACGGACCATTCGATTGTGGAGACCGGTGCACTACAATTTCCATTCCATGGGTACATGTCCCCACATTGAGCTTGGTAGATGCCTCTCAGACAACATACAACCTCTCCGTAGTCGGAACGCCAACCAGACTTGTTAATTTCGTGCAGTATCCAAGTGTAGATTGGTCCTTCAGATTTGGAGAAGGGGCGAACTCATGCCAAATGGCCACCACTGGTGAACAACCAGGGATTGCATTCGACTCCAACGCTTGCTCCAATGGATGGGATATTGGAACCGTAAATCCATACGAGGGCGGAACAATCAACCTCCAGGTAATTATGCCGGATAAGAAGAATCTTGCACCAGGTGATGGTTGGGACATCACACTCAGGCTGAGGAATCCATCAGAAGACTCCGAACCCGACCCCTCCCAATTCTATACCGACTTTACTTTGATGATCAGAGTCCCATATACGGCTGACCCACTAATCGATGAACTCAAGTTTTCTGGCTCGGGCTTGGAGGCAAGCAACACGAATATCAAAGTCGTTGTGATTAACGCAGGCAACGCAGTAATGCCCACCGGGGTCGAACTCTCTCTCTATTGTAGTGGTGAATTCGCCCGAATCACTTCACAGCCCGTCATCGCAGTCCCTACTCTAGGCGTGGGCGAGGAATTCAACCATTCTTGGACCGTTGTTACAGATCCAATTCCTTGGTTCAGCACATCCGAAGATTTTGACTGCACTGCATCACTCTCCGGGCTATCCGGTGTTTTTGGCAATAATCTGACCAATGATGTAAGAAATGAGACCTTGAAGGTCCAATCTTGGGGACCGGCCTCCCCCGTTCTAAGTGTCGCAGGATTTCCATTGCCACTGCCAATAGTAGGATTCTTTGGCATAACTGTTCTATTCTTCGCTATCTCTTTGACCAGAAGAGCAGCCGAAACTGATAGTCACAAGAGACTTCACGCTTCCGCATATTTAGCGGCCGCAGCACTCGGTATTATTTCTCTATCAAACCCAGCTTCCTGGTTCACTCTCCTAGCTGCTTCTTCAGCTATAGTTTACGCCGGCGTCGTTTCATGGCTCAGCTCATCCGAGCTTCAGACAATTCATGACGATAGGAAGAAAGCCAGGATAGGGACGCGTGCTCTGCTCGAGGACCATGACAAGGAGCAAGCGAATACCTTTAGCGAGCTCAGGTGGATTATATCCTGTGCTCCTTATGCATTACTGCCCTTTGTTTTGGTCACTCCAGCTTTATCGATCGATCTAGGCGTCAACTCTTTGTTGGCACTATTTGGGTTCCTAGTAGCTTCCCCCATATTGGTGCACTTGACGCTACGCTTCCTGGACTCCTCGTACAACCGCCTTTACGGATCTCTAGCGGAGATTGAACTCAGAGCAATCAAGATAAAGAGAATAATTGGAACAGCTTCTTCGGATAGGAAATCTAGCTCCGAATCTCAAAGAGGGGGCGTTCAGTAGATGGCAGAAGAACAGAACTATGGCCCTGTTGGAGGTGCAGAGGCTACTCTGAAGATGTTGGATTACATAGAGGAAGAGGCGCAAAGTATCCAACACTCGATTTGGATGAATCGTCCCTATCGGGCACTCAGAAAATTAAGGAAATTAGACAAGGACACCTCATATCTAGAGAATCAAGTACTGGCACTCTATAGGGCATTGAAATCCCTTGAGGGCAGCCTTTCCGGTCTACAAGATATGTCTGAAGGCGACCAAAACGCTCTCCATTTCACCGATAGAGGATTGGAGTTTCTCAGGGATGGTGATTGGGGCGCTGCCTCGGATAGCATTGAGAGGGCAGTCGCAGCCCTTGGACCGGATGGCCTTTCACGATCACTCTCGGTTCTGAAGCGTCATCTGAATGAGCTCGGCGAGCTAAGTGATACAGAGGAGGTTGCCCTGACATTGGTCTCTCAGGCGACTGTCAGCCTCGAAAACGATGAACTATCTTCGGCTGCGGAATCCTTCGAGAAGGCAATCTCAGCTCTCGGGCCTGTTGCTGCAACCCAGGCCTCCAGCCCATTCATGGTCAATCGATTCTTCATGTCTATCGGGACTACTTGGCCTGAGAACCTTGGCCATGGACTTATGGTCATAAGCTTGGAAAACCTAGGTGAGAACAACATAGCACCCATGCGACTAGATCCAGCCATTCCATTTGGCTGGTCTTGCAGCCCTAGGATGACCGAGATTCCAGAAATCCCCCCAGAGGGATTCATTGAGATAGGCATCGAGATAAACCCCTCGGGTCAGTTCCCACAGACTTCGCTACTAGGGACCAGCCTCAATATCACCACTGGTTACTTTGCTGACTTTGGGGAATTGAATGTCCAAGCTAGGGTCGAAAACAGAACTCCAAGAAAGATGGAAGGCCTTCTAGTCGATCCTTGGCTACCAGAAGGTTTTGAGACTGTTAGATTACCATTGATAGAGAATCTTGGACCCGGCGGAGTGGTTCAAATTCCCGTTGAAGTATTAAACATCAATAAGGCTGTAGGAACTGCCTAGTTTTTGATATACTGAACAACAATTTACCCCGTTGTGGCCATTAATATGATAAGTGACAAGTCGGTACGAGGGCCACAGGTGTAAACATGAGCGAGCATGTGAACTACGAAAGAGAGAATGAAGAAGGATCGATCGGTATCGGTGCGATGATTGTTTTCATCGCGCTGATTCTTGTGGCCGCAGTGGCCTCCACGATCATCATTAAGACAGCTGAGGAGCTCCAACAGAGGGCCGAGAAGACTGCAGATGACACTAGGGGAGACATATCCGGTAAGGTGAACGTCGTAGATGCGTTCGTCAACAACGCCACCGCTCCCAACGTCACAAGCGTCCTCGTAATCCTACAACTCGCAGCAGGTGCGGACGAGGTAACGTCTGACAAGATTTCGTACTTCATCACATGTGGAACAGAAGACGCTGGAGTCGGAATCGACACAGGTACTGTAGACGAGAGGAATGGAAGCGCGATCTCTGACGACGAAGCCTACAACAACACATCCCTTGACGCTGGTGACACGTTTGACGTCATCATCCCATTGGAAAGCTGCCCGTCTGTAATCGGGGACAAGATCGACATGCTGATTATCGTAGAGGGCGGTGGCGAGACTACCGTTGAGCTAGAAATCACGTCCATCACAATTGGCAAGACGCTGATTTAGGGCCACTTGCTTATTGGTTCTGACATCCCGTAGAGCATTCCATATCGAAGATATCCTGGGATCGCTTCTACCTGTCTTTGGGAATAGCCTCATAAGTGACGCCGTCCCATCTAGTGGTAAGTGAATTCCATGAATGAACACGTACCAATAGTTACTGATGCCGAAGGGAGAGAAGAAGGATCGATCGGTATCGGTGCGATGATTGTTTTCATCGCGCTGATTCTTGTGGCCGCAGTGGCCTCCACGATCATCATTAAGACAGCTGAGGAGCTCCAACAGAGGGCCG
>Ga0208407_1001153_pt1 | contig 12241 bp, 10 predicted proteins | sample ETNtaG_9_FD_185775 | JGI IMG/M metagenome (GOLD analysis project Ga0208407, IMG submission 185775) | Marine microbial and viral communities from oxygen minimum zone, Eastern Pacific Ocean - ETNP201406SV69 (SPAdes) (version 2) | ecosystem: Environmental > Aquatic > Marine > Oceanic ...
GTAGATGACACACCTTACGGAGGAGGGAATGGTATGTTAATAAAAACTGATGTTTTAGCAAAATCTCTAGATGAAAATATAAAAGAAAAAGAAAAAATAATTTATTTAAGTCCAAAAGGTAAATTATTTGATCATAAATATGCTAAAGAACTTTCAACTGAAAAAACTTTAAATCTTATATGCGGTCACTTTGAAGGCATCGATGAAAGAATAATTCAGAGTAGAAATATAGAAGAAGTTAGTATTGGTGATTTTGTTTTATCTGGAGGTGAGACGGCAACTTTTGTGGTTTTAGATGCAATTTTAAGATTTATTCCTGGTGTTTTAGGAAATGAAAATTCCACACAAGATGAAAGTTTTGAGAATGGGCTTTTAGAATACCCTCAATATACCAAGCCTCAAGTTTGGGAGGATAAAAGTGTACCAGATGTTCTATTATCGGGTGATCATGCTAAAATTAAAGACTGGCGTTTATCTCAATCTGAGGCTATAACACGCGACCGAAGACCAGATTTGTGGCAAAAATATAAAAAGAATTAATATGAAAACTATAGAAGAAATTAATCAATCAAACTTAAAAAAAATAATTTCAGAAAGAAAACATCCAGATTTCTTTCCAGGAGATATTGTAAAAGTTGGCGTTAGAATTACAGAAGGAAAAAGAGATAGAATTCAGTATTTTGAAGGCGTCTGCATAGCAAAAAAAAATAGAGATATTAATTCTTCATTTACAGTAAGAAAAATTTCTTTTGGAGAGGGTGTAGAAAGAACTTTTGCATTATATAGTCCTATCGTAGACACAATTAAAGTTGTTAGGTCAGGAAAAGTTAGAAGAGCAAAATTATACTATTTAAGAGACAGAACAGGTAAATCTGCAAGAATAGCTGAAAAAATAAAAAAGAAAATTGGAATAGATATTGAAACTAAGATTCAACAGGTTACCGAAGAAAATGTTATGCCTGCATCAGAAGAAAAAACTGAAGAAGCACCAAAAGAAGAAGCTAAAACAGAAGCACCAAAAGAAGAAGCTAAAGTAGAATCTAAACCTGCTCAAAAAAATGTTCCAGAAAAACCAGAACAATCAAAAGAAAAAAAAGAGCAGAAAAAATAATTTTTCTCTTAATGCCACAAACTATTTACGATAAAATATGGAATGAACATCTTGTTCATGAACAAAAAGATGGAACATCCCTTCTTTTTGTTGATAGACATTTAATCCATGAAGTTACAAGCCCCCAAGCATTCGAAGGACTGAGGACATCGAACAGAAAAGTTAGACAACCAAAGTTAACACTTGCTGTTGCAGATCATAATGTTCCTACAACCGATAGATCAAAAGGTATATCGGATGAAGACTCTAGAATACAAGTAGAAACTTTAGATAAAAACTGTAAAGAATTTGGAATTCAATTATTTGGAATGAATGATAAAAGACAAGGCATTGTTCATATAATTGGACCCGAACAAGGATTTACCCAGCCTGGAAATATAATTGTTTGTGGGGATAGCCATACTGCTACACATGGCGCATTCGGTGCTTTAGCATTTGGCATAGGAACTTCTGAAGTTGAACATGTTTTAGCAACACAAACTTTAGTACAAAAGAAATCAAAAAATTTTAGAATAAATGTTAATGGCAAGTTACCAATTGGCGTTACTGCAAAAGATGTTATTTTACAAATCATTGGAAAAATAGGAACTGCTGGCGGAACAGGTTATGTAATTGAATATTCAGGAAATTTAATTTCCGGATTAAGTGTTGAACAAAGAATGACAATTTGCAATATGACTATTGAAGGAGGAGCTAGAGCGGGATTAATTCAGCCAGATGAAAAGATATTTGAATATTTAAAAGATAAACCAATGTCGCCAAAAAATGAAAATTGGGAAAAAGCTGTTGAATACTGGAATAAATTAAAAACCGATACTGATGCAAAATTTGATAAAGAAATTGTTTTAGAAGGACCAGAAATAAAACCGATGGTAACTTGGGGAACATCACCGCAAGATGTCGTCGAAATAGATGGACAAGTTCCAAATCCAGATAATGAAAAAGATGAAGATAGAAGAAGCTCAATAGAGAGATCGCTTAATTATATGGGATTAAAGCCAAATACAAAAATACAAGATATAAAAATTGATAAGGTTTTTATAGGTAGCTGCACGAATGGAAGAATTGAAGATTTAAGAGATGCTGCAAAAATTTTAAAAGATAAAAAAATAGCAAATCATGTTGATGCTATGATCGTTCCAGGTTCAGGGCTAGTTAAGGAACAAGCAGAGCAAGAGGGCTTAGATCAAATATTTATAAAATCAGGATTTGAATGGAGAGAGCCAGGATGTTCAATGTGCCTTGCTATGAATGCTGATAAACTAAAACCAGAAGAGAGATGTGCCTCTACTTCAAATCGTAATTTTGAAGGAAGACAAGGACGAGGTGGCAGAACTCATTTAGTAAGCCCAGCAATGGCAGCAGCAGCAGCTATTTCAGGAAATTTAGACGATGTCAGAAAGTATCACAATTAAATGAAAAAATTTACAACAGTTAAAAGTATACCCGCATATCTTCCTATAGTTAATATTGATACTGATATGATTATTCCTAAACAATTTTTAAAAACTATAAAAAGAACTGGCCTAGGTAAAAATTTATTTTTTGAAATGAGATATGATGAAAAAGGAAATAAAATAAATAATTTTATTTTAAATAATGATCCATTCAATAAATCTAAAATATTAGTTGCTGGAAAAAATTTTGGTTGTGGTTCCTCAAGAGAACATGCTCCATGGGCACTTTTAGATTTTGGAATTACATGTGTTGTTAGTTCAAGCTTTGCAGATATTTTTTACAATAATTGTTTTAAAAATGGAATTTTACCTATTACTATAAGCGAGGAAGAAATAAAGGAGATTTCAGAATATTCAAATAGAAAAGAAGAAATATCAATTAATTTACCTGATCAAAAAATTGTATTTGGAAATAAAGAAATAAATTTTGAAATTGACGAATTTAAGAAAAAATGCCTGATGGAAGGATTAGATGATATTGCTTTATCTTTAGAAAAATTAGACAATATTGTTTCATTTGAAGAAAAAATGAAATCTACAAAACCATGGATTTTTAATGATTAAAGTAAAAAAAAGAAAATTTTTATTATTACCGGGAGATGGTATTGGCCCAGAAGTTATAGGAGAGGTAAAAAAAATAATTAATTGGTTTAATAAAAATAAATCATTAGATTTTGAAATTGAAGAAGAACTAGTAGGAGGTGCTTCTTATGAAAAACATGGAACACCAATTACAGATGAAGTATTTTATAAAGCATTAGAAAGTGAAGCAGTAATATTAGGAGCTGTCGGAGGTCCTAAATGGGACGATCTTGAATTCTCAAAAAAACCTGAGCGAGCGTTATTAAAATTAAGAAAAGAACTAAAATTATTTGCTAATCTTAGACCTGCTATCTGCTTTAAACAATTAGTACATGCCTCTAGTTTAAAACCTGATTTAGTATCAGATTTGGATATCTTATTTGTGAGAGAACTAACAGGGGGAATTTATTTTGGTGAGCCAAGAGGAATTAAGCCAATTGATAATGGAGAAAGAAAAGGAATTAATACTCATGTATATACTTCAAGTGAAATAGAAAGAGTTGCTCGTGTTGCTTTTGATCTTGCCAGGAAAAGAGGTAAAAAGGTTACATCTTGTGAAAAATCTAATGTCATGGAGGCGGGCCAACTTTGGAAAGAAGAAGTTAAAGCTCTGCACGAAAAAGAATATAAAGATATAGAATTGAAACATATGCTAGCAGATAACTGTGCTATGCAATTAGTGAGATATCCTAAGCAATTTGACGTTATTGTTACTGATAATCTTTTTGGAGATATGTTATCAGATGAGGCGGCTATGTTGACTGGTTCTCTAGGACTTTTACCTTCGGCATCATTAGGAGCTAAAGACAAAAATGGAAATATGAGATCCTTATATGAACCAGTTCATGGATCTGCACCAGATATAGCAGGAAATGGGATTGCCAATCCAATTGCAACAATTTTAAGTTTTGCAATGGCATTAAAATATTCTTTAGATTTAGATAAAGAGTCAAAAAATTTAGAAAAAGCAGTTCAAAGTGTTTTAGATGAAGGATTAAGAACTAAAGATATATTGTCAAAAGGCACAAAAGAAGTTTCAACATCTGAAATGGGTGATGCGATAATTTCAAAATTGCAATAATTAATCATTTATTCTAGACTATATTTATGCCAAGTTATATTGCTCCAGTAGAAGATATGATGTTTCTTTTTAACAAGTTGAGAAACAATAAAAAATATAATGAACTTGAAAAGTATAAAGAAGTTAACTCAGAGTTAGTTAAAGATATTTTAGAAGAAGCTGCAAAAATTAGTCAAAATTTAATATTGCCTTTAGCAAAATCCGGAGATGAGAGTCCCCCTATTCTTGAGAATGGACTAGTTAGAACTTCTCCTGGGTATAAAGAAGCCTATAAAAAATTTATTGAAGATGGATGGATTTCTTTATCTTGTGACCCAAAGTATGGAGGACAAGGAATGCCGAAAACTGTCAGTACTTTTTTTGATGAAATGTTATCATCGACATCCCTTGCATTTAAACTTTACAGTGAGCTAACCATAGGGGCTTATAATTGTATATTGCGTCATGCAAGTGAAGAAATAAAAAATACTTATCTGCCAAAGATGGTTGAAGGTAAGTGGAGTGGCACCATGTGCCTTACAGAACCAGTCTGTGGTACTGATCTAGGTCTATTAAAAACAAAGGCAGAAGAACAATCTGACGGCATTTACAAGATTAGCGGACAAAAAATATTTATTACTTCAGGAGATCATGATCTAACTGAAAATATAATCCATCTAGTTTTGGCAAGAGCAACTGACTCACCAAAAGGCACAAAAGGTATAAGTCTTTTTCTTGTGCCTAAATTTATTGTTAAAGAAGATGGAAATGTTGGTTCTAGAAATGGTGTATCAACCGGATCTATAGAAAATAAGATGGGAATTAAAGGATCGGCAACATGTGTTTTAAATTTTGATGAAGCCACTGGTTATATGATTGGACCAAAAAATAGAGGACTTAATTCAATGTTTACAATGATGAATTTGGAAAGAATTGTTGTTGGAATACAAGGTCTTGGAATATCTGAAATTGCATATCAAAATTCTCTTTCATACGCAAAAGAAAGAAAACAGGGAAAAGCAAATAATACAAAATCTCAAAATGGTGCTGATTTTATAATCGATCATGCTGATATAAGAAGATCATTATTAAATATGAAATCAATAATAGAGGGAGAAAGAGCATTATGCTTTTGGCTATCACAACAGACAGAAGTTAGTCTTCATCATAGTGATGAAAATGCAAAACAGGAGGCATCTGATTTTGTTTCATTAATGACTCCTGTAGTTAAATCAATGTTTACTGATATGGGTATGGAAATTACAAGCGAAGCAATGCAAATTCATGGAGGATATGGCTTTACAAAAGATCTTGGTATTGAACAATTATATAGAGACAATAGAATTACCCCAATTTATGAGGGCACTAACTCAGTTCAAGCTGCTGATTTAGTTTTTAGAAAACTTGTAACCAAAAATGGAGATATAATTGATAAATATCTAAAGTTAGTTAAAGAAGAAATAAATATTAAAGATGAAAGAATACAATCATTTACAAATCAATTGGATCATTATTTAGATATGTTGATTAAATTTACTGACTGGATTAAAGAAAAAATAAATGATTCCAAAGATGATGTAAGTGCAGCTTGTAATGATTATTTAAAAGTTTTAGGTTTAGTCGCAACTGCACATGCTTGGATAAAAGTTTTAGAAGTTAGTTTTAAAGATTATGACAATAATAAAGATTTTTATGAAGACAAAATACAAACAGCTAATTTTTATTTTAATAGAGTTCTACCAAAGGCTGAAAGTCATTTTAAATCAGCTATAACAGGAAGTAATTACATAATGGATTTTAAATTTAATTAGTTATGAGTAATTATGATACAAATTTAGACAAGAATAAAGCAAACTTTGTTCCATTAACTCCTCTATCTTTTTTACAAAGAGCAAAAGATATTTATCCTAATTATGAAGCTTTAGTTTACGAAGATAGAAAATATACTTGGAACGAAATTTATAAAAGATGTGTTAAATTTGCAAGCGCTCTAGAAAAGCTTGGTATTGGCAAAGGAGATACAGTTTCATTTCTAGCTTTTAATACTCCCGAAATTTTTGAGGCCCATTATTCTGTTCCTATGACTGGAGGAGTATTAAATACAATTAATATTAGATTAGATGCCAAAACTATTGCTTACATTTTAGATCACAGTGAAGCAAAAGTGTTAGTTGTTGATAGACAGCTTCATGTAGAAGTTAAAAAAGCTTTAAGCGCAACAAAAAATAAAATTACAGTAATTGATATAAATGATAAGCACGCAGACCAATCAAAATTAGAAAAAATTGGTGACTTAGAATATGAGGAATTTTTAAATACTGGAGATGAAGATTATAATTGGAAAATGCCAGAAGATGAATGGCAAGCTATTTCATTAAGTTATACTTCAGGAACAACAGGAAATCCCAAAGGTGTAGTTTATCATCATAGAGGATCATATTTAATGTCAACAGGAAGTGCGACTGCCTGGAATATGCCAAACAGACTAAATTTTTTAACTGTTGTACCAATGTTCCATTGTAATGGCTGGTGTTATCCTTGGACCGTTCCAATGTTAAATGGTAAGACAATTTGTTTAAGAAATATTGATATTAAAAAAATTTTTGAATTAATTGAAAGACACAATGTAACTCATTTTGGAGGAGCTCCAATTGTGCTTAATATGATTACAGGAGCACCTGAAAATGATCGAAAAAAATTAAAACAAAAAGTTTATGTTTTGACTGCTGGTGCCCCACCACCAAGTATTATTTTTAAAAAAATGAAAAGCCTTGGTTTTGAAGTAATGCATGTTTATGGATTAACGGAAACCTATGGACATGTAACACAATGTGCATGGAATGAAGAATGGAATGAATTTGATGAAGAAAAACAAAACGAGATTAAGGCCAGACAAGGAGTAAGATATCCAAATACAGAAGGTGCAACAATTATGGATCCAGAAACCATGAAAGAAGTGCCAAAAGATGGCAAAACAATTGGAGAAATAATGATTAGAGGAAATGTAGTTATGAAAGGATATTTTAAAGATAAAGATGCAACAGAAAAAGCCATGAAAGGAGGATGGTTCCATACTGGAGATTTAGCCGTGATGCATGCGGATGGCTATGTAAAGATTCAAGATAGGTCTAAAGATATAATTATTTCAGGCGGTGAAAATATTTCTTCAATTGAAATAGAAAACACTTTATCAAAACATCCTTCAGTATCTATTGCTGCGGTAGTAGCCAAACCACATGAAAAATGGGGTGAAGTACCTTGTGCATTTATTGAGTCTGTAAAAGATAAATCTGTTACAGAAAAAGAATTAATTGATTTTTGTAAAGAAACTCTTGCTAAATTTAAAGTTCCGAAGAATGTAGTTTTTTGTGAACTGCCAAAAACTTCAACAGGCAAAATCCAAAAATTTGAATTAAGAAAAAAAGTCAAGGAATTATCTTGATTCTTATATAACAAAAAAATATCAAGCTCTTAAAATATGAAAACATTTTCTATCGCTAAATCAAGAAGAATGAGAAGCACACCCTATACTTCTCGTATAGAGAAACAAGGTGTTACGGCTTACAGTATATATAATCATATGTTATTGCCCGCAGCTTTTGGATCTATTGAAGATTCTTATAATCATCTTAAAAAAAATGTACAAGTTTGGGATGTAGCCGGTGAAAGACAAGTAGAAATTAATGGAAATGATGCAGCAAAACTTGTTCAGTTAATGACTTGTAGAAATTTATCTAAATCTAGAGATGGAAGGTGTTATTACTGTCCCATCATAGATGATAAGGGAGGATTAATTAATGATCCGGTTGTTCTTAGATTTAATAAAAATAGATGGTGGATTTCTATTGCAGACTCAGACGTTATATTATTTGCCAAAGGTTTAGCAATAGGAAATAAATTTGATGTTGATATATTTGAACCTGACGTAAATATAATGGCTGTTCAAGGACCAAAATCTTTTAAGTTAATGGAAAAAGTTTTTGGAGAAAAAATAACAAAATTAAAATTCTTTGGGTTTGATTACTTTGATTTTAAAGGAACGAAACATTTGATTGCTCAATCAGGCTGGTCAAAGCAAGGAGGTTATGAGATTTATGTTGAAAATACTAATTCAGGTCTAGAATTATACGATCATCTTTTTGAAATAGGTAAAGAATTTGATGTCAAGCCTGGATGCCCAAATCTTATTGAAAGAATTGAAAGTGCGTTATTATCTTATGGAAATGATATGGATAATAATGACAACCCTTTCGAATGTGGTTTTGATAAATATATTAATTTAGATTCTGATGTAGTTTTTCTAGGAAAAGAAAATTTGAAAAAAATTCAATCTGAAGGAATTAAAAAAAGATTAATGGGGGTTCAAATTGATGCTACGAAAATTGATGTATCTGGATCTATCGATTTAAAAGATGAAAATAACAATAAAATTGGAGAATTAAGATCTGGCTGTTATTCACCTCATTTTGGAAAAGTTATTGGAATAGCAATGATAAAGAAGCCTTTTTGGGAAGTGTCACAAACTGTAAAAATTCAGATAAATAAACAAACTTTTGATGGAAAAGTTTGCGATTTACCTTTCATTTAGTATAAAAGTTCTAATAACACCATGAATATTGCGATTGTAGGAGCCACAGGTAACGTTGGTAGAAAATTAATTGAAGTATTGGAAAAAAAAAAATTTCCAATAACTGAATTATTTTTAGTTGCATCATCTAAAAGTGAAGGAAAAAAAATTAGTTTTTCCGGAAAAGAATGTATTGTTATTGATCTTGAAAAATTTGACTTCTCAAAAGTTAAAGTTGCTTTTTTTGCAGCTGGAAGCGCAATAGCAGAGAAGTGGGCACATATTGCGGCGGAAAAAACAATTGTAATAGATAATTCAAAGTTTTTTAGAAAAGATCCAGACATACCTTTGGTAGTACCTGAAGTAAATTCCAAAGAATTAATTCATGTCAAAAATAAAAATATTATTGCAAATGCAAATTGTTCTGTAATTCCTCTTGTTGTTGCTCTTAAGCCTTTGCATGATTTATATAATGTAAAAAGAATTGTTGTATCAACATATCAATCGGTATCAGGTGCAGGAAAAGATCCAATGGATGAATTATTAAGTCAAACGCAGGATTTTTTTCAAAATAAAAAATTAGAGTCAAAATATTTTACGAAACAAATTGCTTTTAATGCAATACCTCATATTGATAGCTTTTTAGAAGACGGTTACACAAAAGAAGAACAAAAAACTAATGATGAAGTAAAAAAAATATTGGATAATAAAATTAAAATTACTTCCACATGTGTTCGAATACCAGTATTAGTATCACATTCTTTAAGTGTAAATGTTGAATTTAGCAAAAAATATAATATGGATGAAATTAAAAATGTTCTATCAACCTCTCCAGGTTGCAAATTAGTAGATGAACGTAAAGATGGTGGTTATATAACACCTGTAGAAGCAGAAAATAAATTTGAAACTTTTATTTCAAGGATTAGAGAAGACAAATCTCAACCCAATTCTATAAATCTTTGGATTGTATCCGATAATTTGCTCAAAGGCGCAGCTTTAAATGCTGTAGAAATTGCAGAGTCGTTAATCGAAAAGGATTTTTATGGAAAATAACAATCCATTATCTCCACATTTACAAGTTTATAAGTGGCATATTTCTTCTTTAGTTTCTATAGCTACAAGGATTACAGGAATTATAAATATTTTAGTAATAACTTTAATTTGTATTTGGTTTGCCAGTTTACTACTTGGAGAATCTAATTATAAAATTATTAATATATTTTTTCAATCTTTCTTAGGTAAATTTGTGGCTATAGGTATTACATGGTCATTTAGTTTTCAAATTCTTAGTGAAATAAGACATTTAATTATGGATCTCGGTTATGGTTTTGAAATAAAAACAACAAATATTACAGGAACTTTGGTAATTATTTTTTCATTTATTTTAACAGTTTTAATTTATTTATTGGGGAGACAGTTTATTTTATGAGACCAGTAACAAAAAAGTGGTTATTTCTAAAAATAAGTTCACTCATTTTAATTCCTTTAATGTTGTGGTTTATTATTAATTTTGTCTCTTTTTATGATAAAAATTATCAGGAAATAGTTAAATTTCTAACATCCCAACCTTCAAAATTTTTTATTAGCTTATTTTTAGTTATTGCTTACTTTTTTTCAGCATTAAGTATTAGCGAGGTATTTGAAGACTATATTGACGATGAAAAAATAAAAAATGCCGCAATTAAAACTTTAAATATTGTTGCTATATTTATTCCACTAATAACTATTATAATAATTTTTAATCTAGGCTTATGAGTGAATACAATATTATAGATCATGAATATGATGTCGTTGTTCTGGGTGCAGGAGGTTCTGGTTTAAGAGCTGCAGTTGGTCTAAGTGAGGCAGGATTAAAAACAGCATGTATTTCAAAAGTTTTTCCAACAAGAAGTCATACTTCTGCTGCTCAAGGAGGAATATCAGCAGCATTAGGTAATATGGGCGAAGATGATTGGAGATGGCATATGTATGATACCGTTAAAGGATCAGATTGGTTAGGCGATCAGGACTGTATTGAATATTTATGTAAAGAAGCGCCAAGAGCTGTTTTAGAATTAGAAAGATATGGAGTTCCATTTAGTCGAACAAAAGATGGAAAAATTTATCAAAGATCTTTCGGAGGAATGACAAAAAATTATGGCAATGAGACTGTTCAAAGAACTTGTGCAGCAGCAGATAGAACTGGTCACGCTATACTTCACACTATGTATGGCCAAGCATTGAAACATAATACTGAATTTTTTATCGAATATTTTGCATTAGATCTATTAATGAAAAATGGAGAATGCAAAGGTTTATTAGCTTGGAACTTAAATGATGGAACTATTCACAGATTTAGATCTCATATAACTATAATAGCAACGGGTGGATATGGAAAAACATATTACTCATCAACTTCTGCACATACATGTACTGGAGATGGCAATGCAATGGCACTAAGAGCGGGTTTGCCATTACAAGATATGGAATTCGTGCAGTTTCATCCAACAGGAATTTATGGACATGGAACTTTAATATCAGAAGGAGTTAGAGGAGAAGGTGGTTACCTTGTAAACTCCAAAGGAGAAAGATTTATGGAGCGTTACGCTCCAAAAGCCAAAGACCTTGCATCTAGAGATGTGGTTAGTAGATCAATAGCTGTTGAGATTAATGAAGGTAGAGGTGTTGGAAATGAAAAAGATCATGTTCATCTTCATTTAGACCATCTAGATCCAAAAGTTATTGAAAGTAGATTGCCAGGAATATCGGAGTCATCAAGGTTATTTGCAAATGTTGATGTAACAAAAGAACCAATACCTGTTGTACCAACTGTTCATTATAATATGGGTGGAATTCCAACAAATTATAAAGCTGAAGTTATAACTTTAAATGGTTCAGAAAAAGTTGTCCCTGGACTTATGGCAATTGGAGAAGCGGCATGTGTTTCTGTACATGGTGCTAACAGATTAGGCTCAAATTCATTAATTGATCTTGTTGTTTTTGGAAGAGCTGCAGCAAAAAGAGCAGCTGAGTTAGTTAAGCCAGGCTCTCCTCACGAAAATATTTCAGACAATGAAACTGAAAAATGCATAGATAGATTTCACAAGTTGAGAAATGCAAATGGTGAAAATAAAACAGCCGACCTAAGATTGGCTATGCAAAAAACAATGCAATCCAAATGTGCAGTTTTTAGAACTGAAAAAACTTTAAAGGAGGGAGTTAATGAAATTAGAAAACCATTTGATGGAATGGACTCAATATCTGTAAAAGATAAATCATTAATTTTTAATACTGATTTAGTTGAAACATTAGAGTTTGATAACTTAATAAGACAGGCTATAGTTACGATGGATTCAGCATATGAACGAAGAGAAAGTAGAGGAGCTCATGCAAGAGAAGATTATCCTAAAAGAGATGATAATCAATTTATGAAGCATACTTTATCATGGTGTGAGGGAAGTAAAACTAAAATTGATTATAAGGAA
>Ga0208407_1001161_pt1 | contig 12201 bp, 10 predicted proteins | sample ETNtaG_9_FD_185775 | JGI IMG/M metagenome (GOLD analysis project Ga0208407, IMG submission 185775) | Marine microbial and viral communities from oxygen minimum zone, Eastern Pacific Ocean - ETNP201406SV69 (SPAdes) (version 2) | ecosystem: Environmental > Aquatic > Marine > Oceanic ...
TGGTGAGTGCCGAGGGAATCCGGATACCCGCAGTTGGGGAAGAGGGGCTTGCTCCCTTGGTTGATATCCCTACATCGAAACTTTCGAACATGGGACCCAGTGAGATGGGTTTGAGTCTTTTCGGGTTCGTTACGGTCACGATGCCGCTTGGGATACAACTTGAAGATTTGACATCCAACAAGGGGATGTTGACATCTGAAATCGATAACGTGTCTCAACGCCAGGTCATCACCTACGAAATCGCACCGGGCGTGTATGATGACAGGATTGGGTTCAACGCCCTCCTTACTCATATGTGGGTAATTTCCCAGATTCAGTTCTACTTGATCGGACTTGTTCTTTTCGCCCTTTGGAGAGTCAGGAGGCGGATGACTCGGAGGAAGAGGAAGAGGAAGGCGGAGGCGCTCGAGGCGCTCGAGGAATCAGCTTCTTCTCCTATGGGATACATTCCCCCTCAACCAACCGTCGAGGTCCTTCAGGTGACGGACAATGGCATCGTGATAAAGAGAAGGCTGGTAGCCATTTAGTGAGGTCACATGAGAGCCTTTCTGATGGTTTTCGTCGTACTCTCTGCCCCTCTGAGCGGATGCTTTGGTGGTAGTGAATCCGATTTGACATCAGAAGATCTTGAGGTTGTTCCAGGAACCTTGGTCTCGGGGGTCTTCCAGGATGTTACGTTAGAGGCAGGGCAAAGTATGTCTGTCTTCGTTCCGTACCTGGTCAGGGATCCCATAACTGGTTTCGTACAGAACTCAACTGTAGTGGACATCGACAAGGGGGCGTCCGTTACCCTCGACTTACTTGCCCCACCGAGGGTCTCGCTGCTCGTGATGCTAGTCGGAGACGAGGGGAGGACCAATTGGCCAGTCAGAGCCGCTAACGAGTCATGGGGTTCTTGGTTGGATAGAGGTGGCGCAGAGGGAGGGGTTGGCTTTGCAGTAAGCAGATCCGGTGCGAACACCTCATTGGATTCCCTAAACGCTAGTCAGGAATCGGGTGGAGCCGTCATGGTGAAGACCTTGCTATCGGAAAGGGCGGCGACAGTCGCAGAGGGCGAAGGAGGTGCACACTCATCGGGTGTGGTTCATGGGAGAGTTGTGTACGAGAGGCTTCACGAAATCACCGACCCTGCTAACTCACTGGACCCGGTCGATGGAAAGGCAGGATACTGGGACAGGTGGGCCGGCCAGGGGAACCTCGCATACGAGGATGCAGCCCAGTACCTTATTTCCGAGTTGTCCTCCATCGGTCTAGAGGTGATGAGTCATCGATTCGAGTTCACTGACATCTTGGGCAACCAGAATCCCGAATCGTACAACGTATGTGCCTACAAGTGGGGGACCGTATTCACGGACGAATGGTTGGTTTTCGGCGCTCACTTCGACATAGCTCCTCCTGCGAACTTGGTCTTGCTCGACCCGCACATCACAGGTTCGAGGTCGTATGGGACTCGCGTCGGTGCATACGACAACTCCGCGGGAACTTCCATGGTGCTGGAAACCGCTCGTGCTCTCGTCGAGTTCGAGAGCAGGAGGACGATGGTGTTCTGCCTTTGGTCTGGGGAAGAGGGGGGCAAGCGGGGGTCGGATTATTGGACAGACTACTACGTCAAAGAGGACAATCCCGATGTCACGGTTACTAACTACATCAATCTCGACATGGCGGGAGTGAACTGGCCGGGGGGAGGGGGTGCCCCCCATGGAGACCCGGACCCTCAGATAGACGAGGATGGGTATCCGAAGGACACGGAGGTGTGGCCTATGCGAGTCTACATCGGACCTGGTCCGAACCACGACAGTCTCGACCAACCGGGGATGGTGGGCCTATCCAACTGGATAGGATCGGATGCATTGGACCTAGAGGAGCAGATGGGCACCCTGGTTGGGGCCAACTACTCGGCAGATACGTGGAAGACGGACGTATGGTTGGACATGGGTCGACCTGAGATAATCGTCTACGAGGACACCACCGCACGAAGTGACCATGCCAGCTTCCAGGACAACCTCGGCACGGTCACCGTTGGATTCGGTGGGCTCGTAGACGGGTACTGGTGCTATCACCAAACCTGTGACACACTAGAGGAGATGGAGCAGTGGATGGACACAACCGGCAAGGACTACGGCGAAGAGAACACGGGGGTCGCGAATCTTGTGAACAGCCTCGACATTATCACGTGGTGGGCGTTAATGACCTTCTTCCACTGTGACGAGCAACCGGTACTGAATGCACTAATCTAACCCAAAGCCGCCCAGCTACAGAATCCCGTTGGTATTCATGGTGATGTAAACCATAGCTATTGCCACACTGAGACAGATGTAGAAGATGGGTTCTGACCACGTCTTGATCTTCTTCCCATCCAGAGGGCCGAAAGGAAGCATGTTGAATGCGCACAGGATGGCATTGCCCCACAGCCAGTATGCGATGACGTCGGGTGTTTGGTCCACGAATCCACCTATGAAAAGCCACACACTGTAACCCAGGGCCCATAGGGCCATGTTGGTAATCGGGCCGGCGACCGCAATCTTGCCGAATTGGTTCCTAGTAGCATTGCCCGCGACCATCACCGCTCCGGGTGCCATGAATACAATCCCGAGGAATGCGGCTAGGATCAAGCCGAACCTCAAGCCCCCTGGATCGGCCCTGAACTCAGCCCAACAGCCGTAGAACTTGGCTACGAACTTGTGAGCGAACTCGTGCAGGATGAAAGCCGGGGCAAGCGAAATCAAAGACAGAAGGCAATAACGCGGGAATTCAGAGGAGAGTGAGAAAACCCCTCCATCGAACATCAGTGCTAGTGCCAGCGTGAAAGCACCCGTGGCTATGGCGAGATGTTTGATCTCTGTTCTAGAGAAGTGCCATATCGACCCCCTGTGCATAGAAGCCGAACTCATGGTTCGTGGGTCTCCGAAGAAGCTGGAAGTCATCCTTCCACCTTGATCCATCTGGACGATGCGGATTCGTGGCTGCCTCCACGTTCCGTCGTCCCTAGCAGCCGAGTGGCTGCTCGCCCTCTGACGGGCCTCGAGGGGGTCATCATCTACCCTCCAAGCCCGGGGGTCCCTCTCCGCTGCCATCGAATACTGGTCTCTATCGTCTGATATCAATGCTATTCGGATTCAACCATCCAGAATTTCTTCTATCTCGGAGATGAGGTCGTCCCACGTCATTGGTGGTTTTGAGTCTCCATCTCGGAGAATCTCTCGCATTTCCTCCATCTGCGATTCATCTGGTGGGTTCTCCGCCCACTTGTTCTTGTTACCCACTTCTCGGATCAAGGATGTCTTTCTGGAGAGCCTCTTGCTTCTCAAGCGACTCTCGCCGCCCTTCTTGGGGTCATGTTGGTGCTCGCGTATCATATCGGAGTAAGTTTGCATCCATTTACCGTGGGAGTCATCGTCGGTGTGGCTGAAGGGGTCGGCTAACATCGTGACTAGTTCCCTCGCAAGGCGTTCTGCCTTTGTTCTGGCTTTGCCAGAGGTTAGCCGGTCCCTAGCTCTAGTGTGCCCCCTGATGCATTCCTTGCATCTGATGGAGCCGGCTACATCTGGTGCATCGCACAAGAGGCAACATACCGAGAAGCCCATCTGCTCCATGGCCCTTCTAGGAAGCGACATGATGGACGCTATACGAAGCGCGTTATGAGAGTCACTCGGATTCGAAGGCAGATAAGACCCCGAAGCCATCCAGCAGGCTCGGTCCGCTTCCAAGGTAGCAGAGTATGCCTCGCCTGCTCCTAGAGTCCTCTGGGGTGGAGTTGCTATCGGTGGCGCAAGAGCCGGTGCAACCGTCGGCGAAGGCGATGTACACTCGTCCTTCTCTGTCGATATGCAGATCATTGAAGTCGAGGAGGTTCCTGTTGGAGCCTCCGATGTCACGACAGTCGCCGCTGTTGAGGCATATGCTGCCTATCTGAACGGGGTCTGGGGAAGCTCGGACGGTGTGGAACACCGGATTCGGATCAAGCGCATTCAGGCTGTATGTGACATAGAGGTAGTAGCTGACGTTTGCGTTGGCGTAGTGGGCATTCCCATCCCACGGTTCTCCATCGATATTGGATTGGTTCAGCTCGCTGCCATTCTCGCTACCGAGGTATGTTATCGCTATTCGGCCAGGGTCACCAGCATCGATTTGAGGGAAGGCGGTCGAGATTACTTGGCTGGGGCTGATACGCATGCTGGTCTGGCTCCATGACTCCCCGGAATCGGTGCTGGTCGCCATGTATACGCCCTCGTCGGCGCCAGTCCAGATGTGATACGCGTTCGATTGTGTGTCGGTGGCCACCTCTGAGTTCTTCCTGGGGTATGGGGTCCCCTGATCCTCACCCATCGTACGTTCGAACCATGTCAGACCATTGTCCTTGGAGACAATGACCGTGGGGGTCTCGACTCTGGGTGTGACGTAGACTGTTCCGTCGGGTGCGGAGGTTATGGCCCCATGAAGGCCTCCGTTGCTCGTAGCTAGTCCAACTAGCAAACCCCCTGCCTCGAATGTCGCCCCACCATCGAAGCTAGTGTAGCAGAAGATTCCGATGCCTTTGTTGTAGCAGTAGTAAACCGCTTGATCGTAGAATGCCTGTGATACTAGGCCCCCAATTCCGTAACCGCTTCCTGTCCAGGGCCCAGTTGCGAGTTTTATGTGGTCATTAATGGGTGTCGAGCCTGAGTCATGCGGATTGCCCACCCAGGTTTCCCCGTCGTCGTCGCTCCAGCAAATCCAAGAAGTCTCCAGACCTTGCATCTGGACATTGAAGATCCTGTCTGTTACTGGATCGACCCAACCATACGGGTCGTTTGTCTGGAATGCGCATAATGGGCCAGTGACGTCTACCCACGAGTCTCCGTGATCGCAGGATCTCATTACCTTCTCGAATGCGATGAAGAAGATGCACCCGCTCGAAGTCACTCCAAGGCTGGGCTCCGCTCCGTCCTCACCTACGTCACTGAAATTGAACACCAACGGGAGAGGGTTTTCGTCTACCAGTTGACCGTCTGGTCCTGTGACAAATACGCCCAGTGGTGATTTTTCGTCCTCGACCTCGTTCTTTGGATTGTCATCCTGGAGGCACCCCGAGAATGGCATCAGCATCAGCATCAGCGCGGTTGCCAGTGCCAGCCCTGGGCGTAACATTGACCACTGGCTACAGGTAAACGGCTTGAAACCTGTTGATTATTAGGACTCTGTCCATCGGAGTGCCCATGGACCCCGAAACAATCCATCGAAGACGCTGGTTGATTCTCGGAATCATGAGTCTGAGTCTGGTAATCACCCTTCTCAATAATGTCACAGTTAACGTCGCCTTGCCTGAACTTTCGAAGGAATTGGGAGCCGATAACACCGAATTGCAATGGATCATGGATGCATACGTAATCGTGTTCGGTGGTTTGCTCCTTGTGATGGGTGCATTCGGTGATAGGTTCGGGAGAAGGCATGCGTTGTTGGTCGGGCTTGCGATCGTGGGTTTGGTCTCTGCGATAACAGCCCAGTATGCCACTACTTCCGAGCAAGTGATTGGTGCTAGGGCCTTGATGGGTCTTGGTGCGGCCCTGGTGATGCCGGCAACTCTCTCCGTAATTGTTGTCGTCTTCCCTCCTGAGGAAAGGGGGAAGGCAGTAGGCATCTGGGTGGGGATGGCAGGGGTTGGTGCTCCTATCGGACTCCTAGTAGGTGGTTGGGCGGTAGAAAACTTCGATTGGAGGGCTGTCTTCTGGATTAACCCGCCAATTATTGCATTGGCGATGGCCCTTAGCATCCTTCTTGTTCCCAACTCTAGGGATATAGCGGGGTCTCCAATGGACCCGATTGGGGGTGCTCTTTCTGTGGGAGCCCTTGGATTTGTTCTCTTTGCGATAATCGAGGGGCCCAGTTTGGGGTGGAGAAGTGTGGAGGTCTTGGCACTCGGGGCCGGGGGAGTGGTTCTGTCGTTCCTATTCGTTTGGTGGGAGAGGAAAGCAGAGCACCCGATGCTTCCTATCGAGTTCTTCCAAAACAGGGGGTTCTCTCTAGGTTTGATTGCAATTAGCCTGGCATTCTTCGTGATGTTCTCTTTCATGTTCACCCAGATGCTGCACTTCCAGCTGGTTAGGGAAAGGAGTGCTTTGGAAGCGGCATTGCGATTCCTCCCCCTTCCTCTGGGGTTAATGCCCAGTGCGGCGAATAGTGACAGGTTGTGCGAAAGATTCGGGAGCAACAACGTTGTTTCATTCGGACTTGCGGTTATTGGGACTGCGATGTTGATCTTCACTACAGTGGGGGTTGGGACGCCGTATTGGACGCTCGCTGTAATTTTCTTCATGATTGGTGTGGGCATGGGTTTGACTATGGCCCCATCCACCACTATGGTGATGGATGCGATCCCCCATGACAAGGCGGGCGTCGGTAGTGCTACGAATGACGCTAGCAGAGAGGTTGGGGGTGCCTTTGGCATCGCCATCGTAGGAAGTGCTGTGAATGAAATATACCAGAATGAGATGGTAGTTCCCCCAGGTCTCGAGGTCCAATCGGCATTGGTTTCCGAGTCTTTCCCTGCTGCAATTAGGATCGGGAATGAGTTGTTGTCCCAAGGCAACATCATTGGAATCGAGTTGATTGAAAATGCGCAGTACGCCTTCGTAGAAGGGATGACTGGGGCTGCAACAATATCGGCCTTGGTAGCGTTCGTTAATTCAATTCTGGTCAAGTTGTACATGCCAAGGGCATAGCTAATTACCCAATAGAGTGAATTTTTTCGGCCACATTCAGAAGCCAATCCGATCTTCGTGACCGCATTCTGGATGCGCGCATATGACCCTGTACCTCTCTCTCTTTGGCCGGGGGATCTGCATCCTACTGCCACACATTGAGCAATGATGGGTGAGTGTCTCTGGCTCCTTCTTGGTCACTTCCTCGATGTCCTTCAGATCACTTAACACGGTCTCTGCGCCAGAAGTGGTCCATCCAATCTGATCGGTGTATTCGTCAGTCTCCTCGGACATCTTCTTTGCCCTCAGGCCGAGCTTGATCTTGATTCGGCCGCCTCTCTTCTTGCCCTGTGGCCTTCCCTTCGGTGCCGGCCTCCTCTTCTTGCCCTGTGGCCTTCCCTTCGGTGCCGGCCTCCTCTTCTTGCCCTGTGGCCTTCGCTTCTTCGGAGGGAGGGTGTTGGATGGCCTTGGTGCGGCGGGTTGGGGGGCTGCTGCTGGCTTCGGGGGTGCGGGAGGAGCAGGTGGTTGGGGCGCTGCTGCTGGCTTCGGGGGTGCGGGAGGAGGGGGGGCGGATGATGGTGGTGGGGGCGGAGGCGGGGTTGGTTTGCTACCCTCGTCAGCCATGATATCGAGTGTAGGAGAGGCGGGTTCCCTTTGAAAGAATCGGGGAGTGGTTCGTCTCAGGCGGGGTAGGTCACGAGGGAATGCGCTTCGACCGGGGCTATCGTCTCCCTAGCACCAAGCCCGTCCAATTCGATCAGAAAAAGGGCCCCTAGGACGATTGCGTCGGATTCCTCGCAGAGCCTTGCACATGCTGAGATGGTCCCTCCTGTTGCTAGCAGATCGTCGATGATGATGGCCTTCTGACCAGGCTCGATGGCGTCTTCGTGCATTTCCAGGGCGTTTGAGCCGTACTCGAGCGAGTACTCGACTCTTCGCGAGGGGGCTGGGAGCTTGCCTGGCTTCCTTACCGGGACAAAACCGCACCCGAGCCGGTCGGCCAGCAAAGGTCCGAAGATGAAGCCCCTGGCTTCGGGGCCGACGATGACGTCCGGGTCCCATTCGAGTTGTTGGAGGTCCTTGACGAACCGATCGGTGATGGAAGAAACCAAACCCGGTTCGCCGAGGACTGGTGTGATGTCCCTGAACATGATTCCATCGATGGGGAAGTCTGGAACTGTGCGTATGGTCGCTTTGATCCTAGTCAGTAGCTCGTCGTCCATAGCGATTGCTCCTTCACACGTTCCATGCTGTGGATGCCGATCGGGGGCATGAGCCCCCGACACGGCCCCCAGTTACGTCATTACCTTGTGCTCTCAAGCCCCAAGGATCATGTCGAGGATGGTCCCATCCCCGTTAATGCTCATGTAGAACATTATCATGAATACGGCGATTCCACCCACTACGGGGTTGATTTCCTTGGGCCTCCCGGTACCAGCCATGATAGCGCAGTAGGAGATTATCCCCCATGCGATTCCATCGGCGATCGAGTAAGTGAAGGGCATCATCACCATTGTGAGGAAAGCGGGTACCGCCATGGTCGAGTTCGACCAGTCGATGTCGGCTGCTTGCCTCATCATCATGGCACCCACTACGACAAGGGCGCAGGCCATTGCGTATTGCGGGATTGCTGCGAAGATGTCAGCGAAGAACAGCCCGGACAGCATCAGAACACCCACGGTGGCTGCTGTGAGGCCGGTCTTGCCGCCCTCCTCAATTCCAGCTGCGGACTCGATGTAGGTGGTGGTGGTGCTCGTTCCGCAAAGCGCGCCGACTATGGTCGCGGCGGCGTCGGACATGAATGCCTCGTCAGAGTTGTGGAGCTCGTCGTTCTCATCGACGTATCCTGCCTGGCGGCCCACTGAGTACAGGGTGCCAGCCGTGTCGAAGATGTCGACGAAGAGGAAGGTGACCATCACGGAGATGAATCCACCCCATCCGAGATCGGACCCGGAGATGTCCCCGAGTGCCCCTACTGCGGCGAAGAGCGTTTCCTCAGGTAGGCCCACGAATTCGAATAGCTTCGTAGGCGCCTCTGCTACATTTTCACCAGCAACTCCAGCAACGAATTCGCCTTGTACAACGCACTCGGAGGCGTATCCGTCCAATACGGTGCAGTACTCTACAACTGGATAGCTTTCGTTGTAGGGGTCGTTGACTCCAAGAATCCATCCGATTACCGAGACCGCCAACACTCCGACGATGATTGCGCCGGGGAACTTTCTTACCATCAGCACAGCTATGGTGATTAGTCCGATCATGGCCCAGAACGCACCCGATGACGCCGGGTCCATCGCGCCTGTGTCGCCTAGATTTACCAGCGTGGCGTTGTCGCCTCGCACCCAACCCATCTCCCTCAGGCCGATGATGGCCAGGAACATGCCGATACCGGCTCCCGTGGCTATCTTCAGATCCGTGGGGATGGCGTTGATCATTGCCGTCCTAACGCCTACTTGGGGCAGTGAGAGAATCAAGAAGATGATTCCCTGCACTAAGATCGCAGCCAATGCGATTTCCCATGGCACTGCCATCGCCCAAGGCGCGGCGACCGTGAACGCGAAGTAGGCGTTCAGGCCCATTCCTGGCGCTAGAGCGAAGGGTAGATTCGCCCAGAACGCCATGACCATACATCCAACGAACGCGGCCATCGCTGTCGCGAACAGGGCATCCTCGAAGGGGATGCCTGTCGCAGACAGCATTGACGGGTTCACTAGAAGGATGTAGGCCATTGTCAGGAACGTTGCGAGACCGGCTCTAAGCTCGGTATTGACATCGCTCCCTGCTTCCGTTACTCCAAACATTTTGTCTAATGCTTCCATTTTTTCACCATTGTTTCTTTTGTAGTGGTGAGTTTTCACTCACCTAATGGCGCCAGAGACACTGCGGCTTATGTATGATGCGTGAATATTGTCGCATTTTTCGGTCCCGCATCAAGATAAGGGGATCTCCAGAGTGTCGTCATTAGTGGGGATATGGACCTCTGTTTCCACTCCAATGTCTTCTGCGAGAGCCTCGGCTGCTTCTTCATCGGCATGGAATATCACCACGTGAGAAGGATCGCAGTCACTAGCGAATTTGCAGAGGGAGGGGTGGTCGGCGTGGTTGGAGAGGTCGAACTTGTCGATCTCCAGGGGGATCCGGGTCTGCTTTCCGAAAATTGGAAGGGAGCCCCGCTCTAGCAATCTCCTTCCCCCGGAGCCCTCGGCTTGGTAACCTGTCAGCAGAATGGCATTGGAACCATCGTGCCTCAACCTGTTCAAGTACCAAAGTGCGGGGCCGCCATCCAGCATGCCGCTTGTCGTGACAATCACATCGGCCCCAAGTGCCTTCTTCCTGTCCGACTTCCCGGTGACCCTCCGGGACCATCGGTAAGCGGCTTCCATCGCGCGGGAGTCTTGGATGAACTCAGGGCATCCGAGCCATTCCCTAGTTACCCTGGTGCCCATTCCATCGTAGTGGACGTCGAGACCCGGTGCCTCTCTATGGAGGATCCGTAGGATATCCTGCCCCCTTCCCGAAGCGAATGCCGGAACCAGAGCTACACCCCCCCTGGACACGACTTCCAGGACCCGGGAGACGAAACGCTCCTCCTCCTCGGCCCTGTCTGGGTGGGTCCTCCCCCCATATGTTCCCTCCAGGCAGAGTATGTCACAATCCACTGGTGTCGCCCTTGGTGCGTTGGGGCTGTCCCTAGTGTCGATGTCGCCCGTCCAGAGGATCGTGGCCTCTGGTGTTTGAATCTCAACCATGGCAGCGCCGGGTATGTGTCCTGCAGGATGCAACCTGCATTTCCACTCACCGATATCGAACCACGTATTGAACTGGTGGGGGATCCAGGAGTCTAGGGCTGCCTCCATGTCCCGCTTGTCCCAAGCAAGCGGATATCCCTCGATATCAGAGACTTTGTAGGTGTCAGCCCACATTATTTCTGAGACGGCCGCAGTGAGATCGGTGCCGTGGAGCAATGTCCCATGGGATGTAAGCCATGGAGCCATTCCAATGTGGTCTATGTGAGCATGTGTAATTATTGCATCTTTCACGGGAGGGGCTTCGGATGGGTATTTCGGTGGTTTTGTTGGAGCTAGACCATAGTCGATGAGGACCCTAGTTCCTGTTCTATCTTCAATTACGCAGCCAACGTTTCCTACTTCACGGGCTCCGCCCAAGAAGTGCAGTCTAATTCCATCGGGGACATGATCCGGATAAGATGTCGAGGACCCTGCTGTATACAGTACCACGAAATATTGTCGGAGGTAGGGGGGATATGAATCACACCCACCCCCAGCCCCCTTGTTTCCTGTGGAGTAAAATGAATTCAATATCCGATACTTTTTCGATTCTGTGTAACTATTATAGGATGCAAACTGAAGACCTTCAGACGGCTGTTAAAACTGATAAAAAATATGAATATGCTCTTATTCTTACCTTGGATATATTTCCATGCACCGGAAACAAAGGGGTTGGGGGGGTAACTTTGAGATGTGACTCTCTCTGCCCAACAGCATGCCTAGACAGGATGCGACAGTTTTCGTAGTTGACGAAGATCGTTGCTTTGGTTGTGCAGCTTGCGTCGGCCTTTGTCCTGTAAACGCCCTCGTACTAGAAGGCTTACTAGTAATCGTCGACGAACCCAGCTGCACGCACTGTGAGCACTGCATCCCAGCCTGCCCAGTACACGCTCTGTCCCTTGAGAACAAAGAAAAGGCCACTCCCCTTGGTGTGCTTGCATGACAAGTATAACCATTCTGGGCGAATCTCTTAGCGCACTATGCGCGGGTCACCGACTTCTCGATCTTGCCCCCGAAATAGAGGTCAACCTAATCACAGACAGGGCCGAGATCGGTTTAATCGGTGAGATTCCAGGCCTAATCTCCACATGGCCTCCGTGCCCCCCGCATTGGATTTCAGACATGTCTTCGCAGACGCCGGCCGCCTCATCCACGGCGGTTCGCGGTTCGTGGTTCCTCAAAGCCATAGGAATTCAACTTTCGAAGAGAGGATGCACGTTCCTCCTCAGAACGAGGGTTACATCAGCTTCCGAAAAGGAGGTAAGATTCGTCGGTGCGGGACCGAGGGGCAATGGTGCCATTCAAACGGACCACCTGTTAGACCTTAGGCAGAAAAGCCAGATATCAGCACGATGGCATGGATTCGTCTGTAGAACCGAAGACGCTACTCAGACCAGCATCTTTGGAGATAGGTCGGACGGAACAACAGAGGTCTGGAGCAGGGAGATACCGGAATCAAACGGCATTTCCTTGCAGGAGATGACTTGGGCAGGGGAACAACCCTCCTCCTTCATCTCAGGGGAGGTTGAATTGGGGTTGAAGCTAGCTCAGACTGTTGTTGATACAATAATACACCCCGTTGAACAGTAGGTGATAACATGGGAGCAATTGGCGAATACATGTGCGATAGGACCTCCGGAACCAGACACGCGATAGTCATAGATCCCGCCGACCAGACCCCCGAAATAGCCGCTAACAGGGCCTTGGCTGCAGCCCACGCCGGGTCCAGCATGATC
>Ga0208407_1001175_pt1 | contig 12132 bp, 12 predicted proteins | sample ETNtaG_9_FD_185775 | JGI IMG/M metagenome (GOLD analysis project Ga0208407, IMG submission 185775) | Marine microbial and viral communities from oxygen minimum zone, Eastern Pacific Ocean - ETNP201406SV69 (SPAdes) (version 2) | ecosystem: Environmental > Aquatic > Marine > Oceanic ...
AGCCATTACTTCAGCTTCAAAGACACGTTCAACTTGTCTACCTTCTCTGATACTACTTTCGCCCATTGTCCAACTTGAAACAACAAAGCCTTGAATTGAATCATCTAATCCAAATGTATTGGCATCAGCATTGATACCAGTAGGATCAAACAAGAAATGCCAGTTAGTTAATGGTTGTTCTACAATAAAATGAGCGTTAATTAATTCTCTATTTAAAACATCTTCAGCTTCAGTACCAACAAAAGTATTGTAAAGAATTGGTTCTTCAGTTTTCAAAACGTCTAAAGGAATATTGATTTCAACACCATCAATAACAATAGAAGATGTTGTTGACAATCCTCTCCATCCTAAATCAACCAATTTTTTTGTAGAATCTTCTGTAATAATATAATCAGTAATAGTTCCCTCTAAAATTACACGGTAATCAATAGAAGTTTGTAGACTTCTACCAGTTAATTGAAATTCATATAATACGTTCAAGTCAGAAATTTTTGCTTGACTTCCATCTTGTTGAATTCCTTTGTTAAGTTCAGCAATTAATTTTTGAACATCTGGATTTGTTGCATCAGCGGTTCCAGCAGTTTTCCATTGAGTTCCACCTAAAGCGTCAAACAAAGCACCACCATTTGGATATTCAATAAAGACAGTTTTGAGATAACTCATTTTAAATGGAGATTCAGTATTATTTGGATTAAGTGTAGTGTCTAATTGTGCAGCCCATGCAGGTCCACTTGTACTAATAACAATAAGTCCTGCCAATAAAATGGTCATTAATACTGCTTTAGTCACGACTAAAAATCACTATAAAGCCATAATAAACTTATCCAAAAAGCTTAGACCAAATGCTAACTTAGCGATCATAAGATCTTCTAAAAAGTAATATGTAGTGTCACTTTAGGATAATCGTTTTAGAGGTATATGATATGATTACAGTTTTAGCAGGAGGAACAGGTTCCGTCAAATTAGTTAGAGGATTAGTTGCACAAGAAAAAAAAGTTAACGTGATTAGTAATGTAGGAGATAATTATTGGCTGTATGGATTGTATGTTTGTCCAGACATTGATACAATAATTTATGGATTAGCAGATCTTTTAGATCAAGAAAAAGGTTGGGGAATTAAGAAAGACACATTCAACTTTTTGCGCCAAATGGAAGTATTTGGAGAAGAAACATGGTTTGGAGTTGGAGACAGAGATGCAGCTACACATTTGATCAGAACTAACATGTTGAAAAATGGAAGAAATCTTAGCGACATTACAAAATGGATGTGTGAAAAATTTGCAGTTACAGCAAACATTATTCCAGTTACTGACAATACAGTTGAAACAAGAATTACTACAAACAAAGGAGAATTACATTTACAAGAATATTGGGTAAAACATAGAGGATTAGATCCAGTAGAAGGAATTCAATATATCGGAGCAGAGAAAGCCAGACCAAATCCTGAAGCAATCAATGCAATTCATGATGCAGACATGGTAATTTTAGCTCCAGGAAATCCACTTACATCAATTGGCCCAATGTTACAACTAAAAGGAATTAGAAAAGAATTATCAAAAATTAAGAAAAAAGTAATTGCTGTAAGTCCATTAATTGGAGATAAATCAATTAGTGGTCCAGCAGCAAAATACATGCAAGCTGCAGGAATTGAATCAAATGCATATGGATTAGCAAAAATGTATTCAGATGTTTGTTCAAATGTCATAGTTGATACAAAAGACAAAGCACTTATCAAAAAGATTCAAGGGTTGGATATGAAGGCATATGACACAAAAATCACTATGAAAAATAAATTAGCAGAAGAAGCATTAGCAAATTTCATCTTAAAACAAGTGCACGTTTAATTTGAAAATAGCAGCAATTATCCCAGTAAAGACTTTTTCAAACGCAAAAACCCGATTAAAATTACCATCAGAAAAAATTGAAGAATTATGCAAAGTGATGTTAGAAGAAATTTTACAAACATTATCCATATCACCACAAATTGATAAAATCATACTCATCACAAAAGAAGAAAAAGCCATTGAATTAGGTAAAAAATTTAAGACAATTACAATAATTGACGAAGAAGAAAAAAGTGTAAATGAAGCAGTGTCTCTTGCTGACAAATATTTACTAGAAAATGACTATAATGCATCAATTGTATTCCCTCAAGACATACCATTTATCAAAACTCAAGATATTGATTTTATGTTAAAACATCAACTACATCCAAATTTTGTAATTATTGTACCCTCAAGAAAATTTGATGGTACAAATGCACTTGTAAGAATGCCAATCAACATTATGAAAACACATTATGATGATGATAGTTATAGAAATCATATGAAAACAGCAAAGGAACACACACTAAATGTTGCAATGGTTTTTGTGAAAAGAATAATGTTAGATGTAGATGATCAAGAAGACTTGAATGTATTATTAGAGCAAAATGAAAAACCAAAATTAGTAGAAAAAATAAAAAAAATTCTAAATTAATTATTTTTTAAATAAAATTTATTTAAAATTAAAATGCAGATTGCCAAAATTCCAGCAAATAAAAATAATATTTCCAAAGTAAACATCAAAGGATTAGAAAAGGCAATTTCTAATGGAACATAATTAATTTGAGAAATAAAATGAGCATATGCAAAAATAAAATAATTTGTAGCCCAATGAATCAGCAGTGAAGCAACAAAGCCATATCGAAGATACACCCAACCTAGAATTATTCCACCAGCAGTGGCTTGAGCAAATTTTCCTTCACTCCAAGAATCACCAAATGCAATATGAGCAAATCCAAACAAAATACCTACAAAAACAATTACAAAAATTGCTTTTTTAGAGTCAAATATGTTTAAAGATGAAGGGGTCCACAGACATTTCAGAAAATAACGAATGGAAGCACGACTTGAATATAATGCAAATAAAGGAATTCCAAGTAAAATTATTCTAAAAATAAATTCTTCAAATATAGGTGCTAGAGAGACATAAAAAAATTGGATTAAATCATTATCGCCTAAAGGAGGAACAGTTACAATACCAAAGGATTCTTGAATTACATTAATTATTGCCGAAACTAAAACTAGAACAGATAACCATTTTGTAATAGCAAACATATAATTTAATTTTACATCATATTTGCCTAGGGAAATTAATGAAGAAATAGATTTAAAAAAATTCTGGCGGGGACCAAAAATTGAAATTACAAAAATGAAAAGATAAAACAACCATAAAACTACAAAGGCATCACCAATACTTAGATCAACGTTAGATTGGTAAAAAGAAGAATTTTGAAAAATATCCAAATGAGTGATAGGATAATCATAATTAATTGATTCACCTATATCAGTTTCAAAGACAATATAGATACCAATAGGAAATGAAATTACAAGTAATCCAAAAAGAATTGATAATACTGCAGTGAAAGGAATTCCAAGTAGTTGAAGAATCTTATTTGGATTTTGCAATTTTTCTAATGAAGTTCAATAGTATCTTCTGCAAATCCCAAATTAACTAAAGTGTCCTTGATAGTATCTCTATGGTCACCTTGTAAGAAAATGTAACCTTCTTTTGCAGTTCCACCACAAGCGTATTTATTTTTAAGATCTTTAGCGACAGTTTCTAAATTATTCAATTTTGGATCAAGACCTTCAATCATAGTTCCTTTTTTCTTAAATCTCCTAGTTTCTAATCGAATTATAATTTTAGTACTATCTTTTGCAAGTTCTCCACATGCACACAAATCTTCAGGTAGACCACAAGTATTACAAATTACTGCCATACGTTCGAATTGATTTCAATGATACGCACTATTAAGCCTTGTTTGACAGATTAACTGAAAATAACCAGATTTTTTAAATCCAAAAACAATGGAAAACAATGTCAAAAGATCTGCAAAAGCGAGCAGCAGAAATGCTGCTTAATGGTGCAACATTACTAAGTGAACCATGCCCATATTGCAAAGGAGTAAGAGTGATGAAAGAAGGTCAGGCATTATGTATTAAATGTGGCAAAGAGCCGGAAAAAAGAGAAATTCCTAAAGAGCAAAAACAAGAAGAAAGTGGGCTTAAAAAGACACTTGAAAAAAAATTAGAATCACTATCAAAAGAGTTAGAACAAGAGACAGATCATGAAAAACAGCAGTCTATTCTCAAATCTATTAATTCAGTAATGGAGACAATGGACAAAATTAAAGAAAAATAAGAAAGTTTTTATGGTAAAATTCGTTTGTCTGAATCATAATGGCAGATAAATCAGCTCCACTTCCAGCATCAAGTGGAGGTCTTATGAGATTCTTCGAAGATGAAACAAAAGGTTTCAAAATGGATCCAAGGATAGTTGTATCAATTCCAATTAGTTTAATTGCAATCTCATGGATAGCTGACCTATTTTTTGCTCCGTGAAAAAACAATGGAAAAGGAACAAGACGACGTTTCAAGTATTCATAACAGATTTTCACTTACTCTAGTTAATCCAGGTTCTCATTATTTTTCATTAGCTGCATCCATGGGAGTAGGGGTAGTAGTTGTACTTGCAACATATTTTGGGTATTTTAACAATCTCAGTATCGAAGAATTTTGGTACAGAATTCCAATGGTGTTAGGAGCATTAGCAGTAATACAAGTTTTAGATACAAAATTTACAAAGAAAAAAGAATATTCAAAATCATTACATTCATCATTGTTTGGAAGTATGCTTTGGGTAGTCACCATTCTAATGGGAATATTGTCAAGCATCGTATTAGCAAAAAATATTGAAATATTTTTCATTACGTTTGGAATGATTTTGTTTGCAAGTTTCAGAATAGGAATTTACACAACAACATTAGGGTTGAGTCTAAAAAAAGCATGGGCCATTGCATTTATTCAACCATTAGTAATGTTCTTTGCATTAATACCACAGGAATCATGGTATACAATTCTTAGTGAACCATTAGGAATAGGTTACGGATTTGCATTTTTGATTATTGCATCTGTATGGTCACGGATGACAGATAGAGCAGGAAGACCAGGAATGGAAAGCACACATAAAACTATTCAGGCATATCTTGCATCACAAGGAAATGATTTTGAAGATGCTGAAGAATTAATGGAACAGCATGCAACTGAAACAAAAGTAGGTACTTCACAAATTAAATTTTCATCTAAAAATGGAGATAGTGAATTCCGTATGGTATTACCAGAAATTCATCCAGGTCCATATCATCCAGTAGGCGGCAGCAATATTCCATATCTAATTTATAAAAATCTGGCATCATCAGCAATGGTTATGCATAGTATTTCGGACCATGCATTGAATTTACCATCACGAAATGAAGTAAGTAATTATTTAAAAAATTTAGAAAAAAGCGTTGTTAAAGAAGAAGGAATGACATGTACAGAACCAGTAATAGTTCAAATCAACAAAGCTAGAGTAACGGGAATGCTTTTTGGAAATAACCCATTGCTAATGCTTTCATTGTCACCACACGGAATGGAAGATATTCCAAGTTACATTAAAAAAGAAATTGAACAGTATGGGAAAAATAGAAATTTTACAAAAATTATGACCATTGATTGTCATAATGCAATGGGGGAAGAAATTTCAAGTGAAGATGGTGAAGATATGTTAAAAGCTACAAAATCTTGTTTGGATTCATTAATTACAAAAGATAGTTTTCCAATTGAATTAGGTTATGCAAATTCAAACAATATGGATGTATGGACAGAAGATCTTGCAAAAGGCGGATTAGGAATTACTTGTTTAAAGATAAACAATAAAAAATATTTTCTAGGATGGGCAGATGCAAATAACATGGAAAACGGAGTTAGAGAAAAAATAATTAAAAACTTTGAAGATGAGGGACATAATTTATTAGAAATTTGTACATCTGATACGCATTATGCAGCAGTTAAGGCTAGAAATAGAAATGGTTACTATCAATTAGGACTAATAACAAGTGCAGACAAACTTTCAAAATGGTTTTTAGAAATTGCAGAAAGTGCAGTATCAAAAATAGCATCTACAAAATATGAAATTTTAGAAAATGAAACACATGTTAAAGTCATGGGTCAAAGTATCTATGAAGATTATTCAAAAGCTTTAGAGAACTCATTAAGAATCACCAAAATGTTTGTTATCGGAGGACTAGGATTATTCATCACTAGTCTTTTTCTATAGTTTTCATTTCTTCGATATTTCCATAAAATTCATCTATAAATGAAGAAAATTGAAAAATAGGTACAATAGGAACTTTGTCTATAAAATCAATTTTATCCTGATACAGAGTAACAATCACAGGCACTGCCATAGATCCTTCAGTTTTTGCAACATAATGTTTAGTTCTTTCAATTTGTTTTTTCACTGCAGATGTCAATGATGAAGAATTATATCTTTTCCAATGTTTGCAATCAATCAAGATTGCAATACCCAAACGAATTCCAACAACATCAATTTCCATTCTAGGCTTAGTTAACATCATATTTTTTATTACGGCAAAATTTTTTGATGATAAAATTTCTGCAGTCAATCCTTCAAAATCCTTCCAGTCCAATACTACTGAAATCTCATCCAAGGGAAAACCATTCTCAAGCAAAATCATTGCAATTTTTAATTTATCACCATCCTCAAAATAGTAAAAATCATCTTTCAAATTTCCAATTCCATTATTTAATAAATTATTTAAAATATTTTCAGAGTCAACAGAACTAATTTGAGTGACAGCAGAGAAATCCTTTACAGACACACCACCAGAGATTATCCCATTCAGACCTTGAATCATTTTAGGATGAGTTTTCAATAACCAATTTTGAATAGGATACAGGATATAGGTTTTAGGTTAGGATAGAATGTCTTTTTTTAGTATGATATACAAAAAGTGTCATGGAATTTAGTAAAAATTATGGTCAGATAATTATAGGATATGGATTACTTTCAATTGGAATTACATTAGTAATGTTATTTTTGCAAACAGCAGGGATTTTTTGGCTAATTCTTGCAGTTGCAACAATTGTTGTCGGAATTTGGATCATCAAAAAAGAAAGAAATGAGAGAGAAAAGCATGATTCAGATAACGAGTGTGCATTTCAGGACAATAAGCCAGATTAATTTTCACAATAACCCATACCTCTTAAAGAAATTTGAGATAGTCTAAGAATATTGAAAATTTATTGTACGTTATGCAACAAAGAAATTAGATTAAAACCTCAGATTCGAAATAGTCATTGGTATCACAAAAAATGTACAATTAAGATTGATTTGCTATTAAATTAGGCATAAATTTTAAAAAATTAAGCATTTGGACAATTCATGGTGGGATTAGTGTGACATTGATTACAAGTTTCTTCACAACATTTGTCAGATTTAATTTGAAAAGATCTTCCACAGCAAAGACATTTGTTTTCAATCATAATTTCATTGAGGAATTATTTTTAAGAAGTAACAAATTTGGATCAGATTCACCTCCCAGGCTTTTGTCAATACTAATTGCCTGGTCAAAATGAATAATTGCTTCTTTATGTTTACCTTCTCTTTGAAGTGAAATCCCCTTGTTAACTAGTTCTTCAATTTTTTCCAAATCATCTTCTTGTGTCATATTCATTATTCCTCAAATTCTTCTTATTTTCATATCAAATACCATCTATTACATATTTTACTTTTTTCGTGGAAATAATCCCAAATTATTACAAATTATATAATTTGAAATGCAACATAGGTTTTATTACGAGCATAAAAAAATAAGGATATGAAAAAAATGCTAGTAATTGTACTAGCTCTTTTAGTTATTGCAATAACCTACAATGAATCATTTGCAGAAAAAAATACTTTTGTGAACTCAATTAAATTTATTCAGTATTTAGATGAAAATACAGCATTAGAAGAAGTAAAAAATGGAAATTTAGATTTATACTATTATAGAATTTCACCAGACAGATTAGAAAATAAACAAAGTACAGAAGGACTGAAAATTTATGATTCAACAGGAGGATCATATAGTTTACTAGTAAATCCAGCAGAATCTGAAAAATTCAATCCATTTTCAGAAAAAGATGCACGATTTGCACTAAATTATCTAGTAGATAGAAAGTTAATCGTAAATGAACTAATGAGCGGATATGGTTCTCAAATTATTTCATATTATGGACCAACAGATCCAGCATACCTCACAATAATTAAAGAAATAGAATCATTTAGTTTCAAATACAATCCAACGTTAGCAAATAAAATAATTTCAGAATCAATTATAGAAAGAGGAGGAGAGAAAATTGATGGTAAATGGTTTCAAAACAATAAAGAAATCGAAGTTACTATTTTCATTAGAAGTGATGATCCAGTTAGAAAATCCATTGGAGAAATACTAGCTAAAGAATTAGAAAATATAGGATTTAAAATTAAAAAAGACTACGGAGATTTGAATAAAGCATTCGTTGTAGTGTATGGTTCAAATCCAGCAGAAATGAGTTGGAATTTATACACAGAAGGTTGGGGCCGTTCAGCATTTGTAAAGTATGATTCAATTGGATTAGGTCAGATGTATTCACCATGGTTTTCAAACATGCCAGGTTTTAATGATCCATCATATTGGAATTATGAAAATAAAAAATTAGATGAATTAACGCAAAAAATTTACAAAGGAGATTTTGAATCTTCAGAAAAAAGAACAGAATTAATTCAAGAAGCAGTAGTTGAGGGAATTAATGAGTCAGTAAGAATTTTTTTAGCAAGCAAAGTTGATCAGTATGTAGTAAATCAAAATGTCGAAGGAGTGGTTAATGATTTGGGGGCAGGTGTTCCAAGTAGATTTACACCAATTAATGCAAAAACAGATGACAATGAATTAAACGTCGGAGTGAAACAAATCTATCAAGGTGCATGGAATCCAATAATGGGTTTAACAGATACGTACAGTAGACAAATTTGGAGCATAATTTCAGATCCAATTACGTTTAAGCACCCATTTACAGGAGAAACATTTCCTGTTAGGGCACAGTGGGATGTTGAGACATCAGAATTAAATAAAAAAATCAGTGTTCCTACAGATGCAAAAATGTGGAATCCATCATCACAAAAATGGGAAAACATATCATCAAACACATTTGCAACAAGCAAAGTAACTTTTGACTTTGAATTTAGTAATTGGCATAATGGAAAAATAATGGATATGAATGATATTTTGCATTCATTATATTTCACCATAGAATGGGGGACACAAATAGATGAAAAGGACAAAACATTTGATACAGAATTTACACCAAGAGCAGCTCAAAGTATTCAAACAATAATTGCAATTAATGAAATTGATCAAGATACAATAGAAGTATATGTAGATTATTGGCATTTTGATGAAAATGAAATTGCAGAATGGGCAGCTGTATGGAGTCCAGTACCATGGGAAATTACTACTGCGATGGAAAAAGCAGTAATAGACGGTAAAGTATCATTTTCAAGATCAGGTGCAACAAGCAAGAATGTTAATTGGCTATCATTAATCGTACCAAATGATGCAAACATCATCAAAGAATATTTGAAAGAGTTTAAAGAAAATAAATTCATTCCAAATTCATTAAAACAAAATCAGATACAAGAACAATATTTTGAGGAGAGATTTGATTCATCAATTAACTGGATTGAACAAAAAAAGCATGCAGTGATTAGCAACGGTCCATTTTATTTAGAAACATATTCACCAGAATCAAGAACAATACTAGTAAGAGCATTTGAAGATAATTCATATCCATTTGAGGCTGGAACATGGTCAAAATTTGAAAAGATGGAATTTCCAAGCATTAAAAAAATCAACATAGAAAAAATGATTCAACAAGGTGAATCTACTCAAATCAACATAGAAACTGAAGGAGTCACATCATTGTTATATTTCATATTAGATAATGAAGGAGAAATTCAGACATCAGAAGAACTAGAAATTATTGAAAATCAAGTAATAATTAAACTCACGTCAGAGGATACAAAAAAATTGAAGATAGGAACAAATCAAATTAAAATATTTGGAGTATCAAATTCAGTTTTAAAACCAGATATTTATGAAACAAACTTTTTGATAACTAATGAAAAATCAGAAATTCCAAAAACTGAAATCAATATCCAAACTATTGGAAATGAAATCAATTATGATGTCGGAATTATTGCAATAATAATCGCAGTAATAATAATTGGAATTGCACTATTTCTAAAAAAGAGATTCTAAGTCAATCTGTAATCAGTTACAATAGTCTTAATGTCTTCTTCAGTTGTAGATTGAGAATAATCATTTAAGAGATTTTGATTTAATTCATAAAATGTATGACCCCATTTGAATTTGTTTAATAATTCCAAACTTTGTTCTTTAAAGCCAAGAATGTATAGTGAACCGGATAAAGCTTCAGCAGTAGTTAATTTATTTAATTTGGAGTAGTTTACAGGGTTTCCAGCAAGTAAAGGAGGCAATTTTCTTTTAATCCCATTAAATTTTTGAGAAAAAGCATGATTTGCAAGATTCCAGGAGCAATCAATACCAACAATAGAATGAATTACAGATGCATCTTTAGGAAGTAAAGTTTTTTCAGCAAATGGATCTAAAACCAGTCCTTTTGAACCAATTTTTTTAATATTTTGAGCAAGACCGAATTTTACCATTTTTGCAGCAGTGCACTTTTTTGGATCATCTTGATAAAACATCAAAACCTGTAATTTCAATTTAATAGATTATTAGATTATGACTATTTGGAATTTACTGTATAGTTTTGTAAGTTACTTTATAGTAAAATCTAGAAACCTCATCATCTTTTAAGACTTCAACATTCCAGTTTGTATCAGGCAAGAAATCTTCAGAAGATTGGGGCAAAATACTGAATTTTTCAAGTCTTACATCAGGACCAGAATATCTTACATTAAGACTCATTCCATCAACTTGAATTACTTCAAAAATTTGACCAGGTTTTCTAGTTGATTCACTAACTAGGCAATCAGAATTCTGACCAATTATACAAATTCCAGATTCAGATAAAACTTGTAAATTCACTTTAGAGATATCAGTTTTTGATGGAGTAATCATAGAGCCAGATAAAACTCTAGGTTGTACAGATTGCTCTTCAACAATTTTATCCTTAGTCTCAATAGAAATTAAATTATCTGAAATTCTATTAGTTTTTTCAATGATAGTTTTTACACTAGTAACAATATATCCACCGGCATCTTTTTCTTCAGAAGAAGATGGTTTTCCAGGGATAGAAGTATTAGGATTACCATCACCAATAGTTTTTTCGACTGCAAAATCATTATCAGATATTACAGAAAAATCTTCTGTGGCTTTTAGACCACCATAATTAGCTTTTACAACATAATCACCAACAGGGAAAATAACAGAAGGAATTCTAACATCTACAGCAAAGGTGCCAGAAACGTTAGGTACTGCAGTGGCAGTGAAAAGAATTTGTTTAGCACCATCAGAGTTATCCATTATTGCACTAGTAAAAGTGATAGGCTTACCATCAGAAGTGTAAAAATTCAGATTCACTACTTGGTAGTAGATGGCACTATCTGAATCAAAATTTGGAAGAATTCCAGATACATGCACATATGCATTTTCAAGATATTGAAAATCATCTAAAGTAAAAATCATCTCATTAGAAGAAGTAGAATCTTCAGATTCAACAATATTTTCAATTAAAGAAAATGTGGTAGAGGAAATATTTTCACCATATTCAGCAGTAATTAGATATTCACCAAACAAAGGAAAAGCTGAATTTATTGAAAGTATTGCATCAAATTCCCCATCTATAGTAAACAAACTTCCACTATCAATTTGATCACCATTAGGATCAATTACAGTAAATTTCATACTTTCATAAGGAATTATTTCATCAGTTGTTCCAGTTAAAGAAATTGATTGTTTAAGAAAATATTCATTTTGATTAACTGAAATATTGAAAGCAGAATCCATTATTTCAATTGCTTCAATTATTTCTGATTCAACAGAAAAACTAGTAGTTTCAGATCCACCAGCATAATTTACAGTGATATCATAAGTACCTTCAGAAATTCCCATAATTTGGACTAAATCCAAACTAGTTTCATAATTCAGATTGTAATCAGGATATAATGAAACGGACTGTTCAAAATTAGGACCAGAAATAGATATCAAAATTGGGGAAGTTTGGAAAGTTGGAATTTCAA
>Ga0208407_1001176_pt1 | contig 12131 bp, 8 predicted proteins | sample ETNtaG_9_FD_185775 | JGI IMG/M metagenome (GOLD analysis project Ga0208407, IMG submission 185775) | Marine microbial and viral communities from oxygen minimum zone, Eastern Pacific Ocean - ETNP201406SV69 (SPAdes) (version 2) | ecosystem: Environmental > Aquatic > Marine > Oceanic ...
GTTTTTCTTCTACCATGACCTATATGAATGATTGGTTCTTTATGCCGCTATTTCTTTTTGGCTGGTTGCCGATTGTTTATTATACCAAGATTCGGTCGATTCCAGATTATTTTGAGAGACGTTTTAATCCAGGAGTTCGTATTTTGGCAACAGTTGCAATTTTGGGTTATATGATTGGGTATATCGCAATTGGTTTTCTCACCATGGGAAAAACATTAGAACCTCTTTTAGGGGTAGATCTTTATACTATCATTTTTATTGTGGCAATAATATCAGGAATATATATCACATTTGGTGGACAAACAGCTGTGATATTCACAGACCTTGCACAAGGATTTATTTTAATTTTTGCTGGGATATTGGTTTTTATATTAGGAATCAATTATGTGGGCGGTTTTGATATTTTTTGGGGTGCACTTTCTCCGGAATTCAAATTACCTTTAGCAAAATTTAATCATCCAGCAAATTTCAATTTTGTTGGCATTTTCTGGCAAGATGGTGTTGCAGGGTCAGTTGGGTTCTTGTTTATGAATCAAGGACTTATTATGCGGTTTATGGCTTGTAAATCTGTCAATGAAGGTCGAAAAGCTGCTGTTTTCAATGTGTTGGTATTGCTGCCAATTTCGACAGTTGTAGTTTCCAATGCAGGTTGGATTGGGAAGGCTATCAGTATTGTGACTCCAGAATCCTGGAATACAGCTACGCAATTGGATCATGTATTTACACAGGTTGCTTATTTAATTACTGGAAGTGAAGTTGTTTTCGCATTTGTGATTGCTGCTGTCGCATCTGCATTGATGTCAACCGTGGATACATTGATCAATGCTGTGGCGGCTGTAGTAATTAATGATATTTATCGACCTCTTGTAAAAGACAAAGATGATAAACATTATTTGAAGGTTGCTATGATTGTTTCTGCCGGGGCAACCGCCGTGGGAGCATTGAGCACAATATTTTTTAACAATTTTCCAACGTTATATGAAGCGCATGGATTCTTTCATAGTACAATGACCCCTCCACTTGTTGTTGCCATATTCTTAGGCATATTTTGGAAACGTTATTCTACACCTGCGGCAATTGCTACTTTTTTGGGTGGTGCAATCTTGATGTGGATTGGAAGTAAATATCCACAGATCTTTATTTCGCCCTTTGATCATGGAATTGAATTTAATCCTGATCGTCCTTATTCATATATCCGTGCTCTGTATAATACTTTAGTTTGTGCGGGATCCGGAATTATTGTTGGGCTATTAACAACACCGCCATCCGAGGAAAAGATGGAAGGTCTTACAGTTTGGTCTTTAGATAAAGCTCGTGAGTTTTTTAAAGGCTCTGCACCTAATGATCGTCCCGGTGAATCTCTCTTAGCCAAATGGATCGTTAAAGATTGTGAAGAAGGTGAAGTAAGGTTTTCCATTGGGGATATGGAAACCATGGGCGCAGATGTTGGGGATCTTGTATATCTCGCTGACGAAAGAAAATGGTTGGGTGGATTGAAATCAGTCCATTCTGTTTATGGAGAACCTCATAAAGAAGATGGAGTGGTATATATTACCCAATTTGATGTTGAAAGAGGCCTCTTTGATGAAAAGAGAAAATTGATTGCGGAGAAAGAATTGTAATCTTTGACTAGATAAATTATCATCCTAAATTCGCCAGCTTTTTTAGACCATATTCTATTATTCCGGAGTTTTCCGGAATAAATAACGATCCGGAGTAGCTCAGCTGGTAGAGCGAGTGGCTGTTAACCACCAGGTCGGGGGTTCGAGTCCCTCCTCCGGAGCCATCTAAACCCTGCAGAAATGTGGGGTTTTTTAAATTCCCCCATTGTCCGAATTCTATAATAAATTTATTAGCTTCAGGAATTATAATTTTAATGATAGTATTATTGAAGAAAATTATGGATACATCTTTTTATTGTACTAATTCAACAAATTTGTAATAGCAAATGTCATATCAAATCCGACCATACAGTACTTCAGACCATGATACGGTTTATGAAATATGTTTAAAAACTGGTAATTCAGGGAGAGGTGCGGAATATCTTCATGATGATCCAATGATTTTGGGCCATATTTATGCAGGTCCTTATATCAATCTTGAACCGAAATTAGCTTTTGTATTAGAAGATGAAATAGGTGTTTGTGGTTATATCATTGGTGTATTAAATACCAATTTATTTTATAATAAAGTCAAATCAGATTGGCTACCAAAACTCCAAAAAAAATATACTGATCCCATTGAAACTTCAAAACCATGGAATAAAGATGAAAAATGCATCCACTTACTTTTTCATCCTGAAATTCCTCTGGATTTACCTGATTACCCATCCCACTTACATATTAATCTTTTAACCCGCGCAAGGGGTCAGGGATTGGGCAAAAAAATGATGGATTATTTCATGAATAATTTGAAGGATCGAGGTTCGAAAGGGCTACACCTTGGATTAGGCATAAAGAATAATCCTGCTTATGCTTTTTATATAAAATATGGGATGATAGAATTACAGAGAAATTTGGATACTATTTACATGGGGATTTCATTTGAGTAAAAGAATGAACATTATTCTGAAAAATAACATATTCCTTCTATTATCTATCAGTATAATTATTGCAAATGATTCCCCAAATAATTTGCATTCATATTGGGCCCAATCAAACAAAGCAATCTTTATGGATGAATCAAACCAGTTGCTATTGGGGGGTGCTGCAATAGCTGCTTTGGGTGCTACTCAAATTGATATGAAAGTAAAAGATTATGTTCAATCACATAAGATTCTTTCAGATCCCATTTCTCATTTTGGGGATGAAATGGGTGGCAATTGGGGTCACTGGATTCTTTGGTCATCCATTATTACTTCATCTAAAATCAAAAAAGATTCGAATAAAATATTCATGTCAAAAATTCAATATTCAACTCTTGCCATGGTATCCAATGGATTAATTACTGTCGGCATGAAACGAGCTTTTGGCCGTGAAAGACCCAACGGAAGTTGCTGTGACTCATTCCCCAGCGGACACACATCTCATAGTTTTACAATGGCTTCAATTGCAAATGAACTTTATGGAAAAAATATTGGATTAATTTCATATGGTCTGGCTACACTAGTCGCTATCAGTCGAATGAATGATAACAAACATTATTTGAGCGATGTTATCTTTGGTGCAGGATTAGGTACGGCTGTTGGGCGAGCTTTTTCAAAAAATTATCAAAAATTTGATGAAACAAATATTCAAGTTATTTTTTCATCTCCGATGGCCTTGAAAATTTCAGTCCCCATAAATTAATTGAGAATTATTTTTTGATTGAAATATACACGTTTTATATTCTAATGGTTTTTCCAACAAGTACAACTTTTGGAATTGATAGACTAATTTCAAAAAACTCGAGTTATAGATTTAGAGATAAAAATGAGCAATAATACACCAGTTGTAGTAGTGAATGTTATAAAATTCATGAGAGGAAAACGGCAGTATTTCACAGAAATATTTTTATAATAGAATTGAATTAGTTATGGATCTATAAATGATAGCAAAAAATTGGATTGAAGCTAACAAACAAGTTGATAAATGGAAATCAACTGGGCTAAAAGTGGTTTTTACCAATGGCTGTTTTGATATTCTTCATCGGGGACATGTGGAATATTTATCCGAAGCAAAAGCATGCGGTGATAAATTAATAACAGCTTTGAACAGTGACAGTTCGGTTCGTGGTTTGAAAGGAGACTCCCGTCCTATACAGAGTCAGGATAATAGAGCAGCTATTCTAGATGCATTAGCATCGGTTGATTTGGTGGTTGTTTTTGATGAAGAAACACCGACAGAAATTATTAAAACGCTTATTCCAGATGTGCTGGTAAAAGGTGGTGATTATAAACCGGAAACAATCGTTGGAGCAGATACGGTTACTGGAAATGGGGGAGAAGTGAAAATTATTCCATTTCGATCAGGGCAAAGCACATCCATTATTATAGAAAAAATTATTAAACTTTAATTAATAGGGCTTAGGTCCGATTTATCCACTGCATGTATTCTTTAACACCTTCTTGAACTGTTTTAAAGGTGCCATCGAAACCGGTTGCGCGCAATTTGGTTAGGTCAGCTTCTGTGAAACTTTGGTACTTGTCTTTTAATTCATCAGGGAAGGGTATATAATTAATCTCACCCTTTCCATGATAATTGATAACCGAATTGGCAACTTCATTAAATGATTGACTATTCCCCGTACCAATATTGAAAATACCCGATACATTTGGGTGAGCCATCATCCAAAGATTTACTTTTACAACGTCACCTATAAATATGAAATCTCTACGCTGTTCACCGTTATCAAAGCCGCCACTACCTTCGAATAGTTTCGGATTTTCACCCGCTATAATTTGGTTATTAAAATGAAAAGCCACACTGGCCATAGATCCCTTATGCTGCTCTTTGGGTCCATACACATTGAAATAGCGAAAGCCAACCACTTGGCTCTCAAAGGATGACTTATGCTGCCGAATATATTGATCGAATAAATATTTGGAATAGCCATAAATATTGATGGGATTTTCATTTTCTGAGTTTTCTTTATAAATAGTACTGTCACCATAAGCGGCGGCAGATGATGCGTAGAAAAATGGAATTTTTCTATCCAAACAATAGTGGAGAAGTACTTTCGAATATCCATAATTATTCTCCATCATATATTGTCCATCCAACTCTAAAGTGTTAGAACAAGCGCCTTCGTGGTAGACGGCATCAATCTGTCCAAAATCGTTTCCATCTTTGATGAGAGAAATAAAATCTTTTTTGTCATAATAATCAGAAATTTCTAAATCAGATATATTCCGAAATTTCTTCCCATTTTTTAAATGATCAACAACAATAATATCATGATGCCCAGATTTATTTAACCCTTCAATAATATTACTGCCGATCATTCCGGCACCGCCTGTTACAATTATACTCATTTCATCTTTCTCCGAATGAATATTAAACCTAAAACAAGACTTTTAGCAACGGTTCAGTTTATCAAAGAACTAGAACAAAATTATAGGCCATACTACTTTAGCAGGATCATCTTTCTGGTCTGCGTAAAATTTCCTGCCTGTATATTATAAAAATAGAGCCCGGCACTAATTGACTCACCTGCAAAGTTGGTTACATTCCAATTGATAAACTTTTGCCCAGCATTTTGTTCTATGTTTACCAAAGTTGTTACGCTTCGCCCCATTATATCAAAGATTGTGATGTTCACAAGACCATCCTCTGGTAAATCATACCTAAGTGTTGTCATTGGGTTGAAAGGATTTGGGTAGTTTTGATATAATAGATATGAATCAGGTATTTTGAGCAGAGGATCAGCAACATTTGTCAATAGAGTAGCTATCTGAATAATAAATTCTTTACATTCTACTTCATTAATAGATACAGGACAAACATGCAATGTTAGTGTGTTGTAATATGAAATATCTTCTATTTCTCCTGGAATACTTATTTCTAAGCTTTGTCCAGATGCTATATTGACAACATTACTTTCGTTAAACCAACCTAATTCATCAAATATAGTATACTCGAAATCAAAATCTAAATAACCTTCGTTATATATTATAAACTCAAAAGATGTATTGCCTACAGGTAGAGCAATTAAAGGGAAAGAAATATTTTCAGTGAAATTCGGCAATTCAACAGAAAATATGAGAGGATATAATCCTGGAATGCGCAAAGCTCTGTATTGAGCATCAACTTTAGCTGCCCATACAATATTATTTAAGCTATCAACCTCAACTAGAGTTTCTTTTTGCCCTGCTGTTATCAAACTATTCCCATTTTCTAATCTATCACAATCACCATGCTTATGGGTATATAAACTATCTGTCAGATTATATTCCCAAATAATTTCGGCCAATAAAGTGTCATCATCATTTACATATATTTCTAAACCTCTGGATAGTTCAGGATCTTTGAAGTTTCCATTATCATAAACCATTAGATTGCCATTATCTAACTTTCTGATAGCATGCTGACCTGAAATATCGATATTCTGTCCAAATACGATGTCGTTTGAAGGTAAATCTTTTCCCAGATTCCATATAATTTCTCCGCTTGGATAGTGAATTTTACTAATTCTTGATATATGGCGAGAACATATCATTATGGTGCTGTCTGTTTCATCAAAATACAGTGAATTTGCATGGGTCCAGTCAAATTCTGCATTTTCTACAGGATCGATGTTTCCGATTAGCATTTCTACAAAATTAGTATCCACATCTTCAAATGAATAATGCTCTCTTGCGGACCAGCTCCAAATCTCATCACCGTCTTCATTCCAAATAAGTATTACATCAGAGAACCAATTTATTGAGTCAATCCCTGCGTCATCCCAAGAAATTTTACCGGGCCATTCCGGTACTGTATTTCTATAAGTTTCCCTTACTAAACCCATATAATGAAGTTCATTATCAAATGTTATTGGTAATAATTCTCTGATAACTCTACCAGGGGAAACCCACAATATATTACCCTTTATATCTGATCTAAGTCCATTATTTTGAGATGTCCCCTGACCACTTTGGAAACCAATAATTTGGCCATTATCTAAGACATTCGTGATGCAGTATAGTAGAGGGTTATGAGGCCACATATATATAATATTCCCAGATCTATCAATGATTCTTTCTTTAATGACTGTATACCCATCCTGATAACCTTCATTATTAATATATACATCTGGAGTATCATATTCATTATTCAAAGGTAATATGCTAATCTGTATAGAATCCATCCAGCCAGTATATTGCCCATCTTCATCTAGAGCTCTTAGCTTAATAGTATATTCTTCATTCCAGTAAAAAACATCAATTACTGTGGCCAAAGTTGAGTCTACAATCGAGCTAATTTCATCATTATCTTTGTATATGATTAAATTATAAGATACGGCGTCTTTTTCCTGCTCCCATTCAAATAGTATATGAGTAAAATTAAAGATTTCATCATTGATCGGGGCCGTAAAATCGCCAAAGACTGTGGATAAAAATAAAATAAATATTATTTTCTGTTTTAACATATGCCCTTCTTATTTTGAAATCAAAAATTTTACAATAATAATATTTTAAAATAAAAAAGTCACCCTGAATAAAAATAATATAGCTATAGCCACGTTTATTGACTAATTATTCCTTCTTTTATGATATCATGAATATGTATAACTCCTAAATATTTTTCGTTTTTTATTACAATAAGTTGAGTAATATTGTTTTGCTCCATCTCTTTAAGTGCGTTATAAGCTAAATCCTCTGGTCTTGTAATTTTTGGGTCACAACTCATAATGTCTTTAGCACATAAAGAAGAGATGTCTTTTTCATTCTCAAGCATTCTTCTTAAATCTCCATCTGTTATGATTCCAGCTAATTTTTTATCATTAAGAACAGCTGTTACCCCTAACCTATTTTGAGAAATTTCAATAATAACATCATTTATTGATGCGTTGGTATTAACTTTTGGAGTATAGTTAGAGATTAGATCCTGAACCTTTATATTGAGTCGTTTCCCAAGAATTCCTCCTGGATGAAATCGAGCAAAATCTTCTTCTGTAAAATCTTTACACGCCAATAAACTTATAGCAATAGCATCTCCCATTACCAACTGAGCAGTAGTTGATGATGTTGGCGCTAAATTATTTGGGCATGCTTCTTTCTCCACACTTACGTCTAATATAAAATCAGACTCTATTGCTAAAAAAGATTTTGGATTCCCTGTTAACGCAATAATTTTATTCCCCATATTTTTAATAAAAGGAACAAGCGCTTTAACTTCAGGAGTATTTCCACTTTTTGAAATGCAGATTACAACATCTCCTTCTTGAATATTACCTAAATCGCCATGTATTGCATCAGCAGCATGTAAGAAAACAGCTGGCTGTCCTGTAGAATTAAAAGTAGCAACCATCTTATTAGCAATATTAGCGCTCTTACCTATTCCAGCAACAATCAATCGTCCTTTTGTGCTAAGAATCAACTTGATAGCATTTACAAAATCATCATTAATACTGCTATCAAGTTTTGCTACTGCAGCTAATTCAATGGCAATTGTTTTTCTTGCAATTATTTTTATGTCAGGTAAGGATTTCATAAAATAGTATTTTTGTGTATAAAACCGAAAACAAAAGTATCACATTTTTCAGCTATATGACCAGATTTTCCAAGATCGACAAATATAGTTTTTCCAAAAGTTTGTTTCAGAAGTCTACAGGATTGGATGAATGAATTGTCTAAAGATGATTTCAATTGCAATAATGATTGAATCTCTTTTTCCACCACCATTTTCCCAGATTTAATATAACCCAATTGATATCCCTTATTTGTAATTGAGACTGTAGTTATTATATCCAAGTTTAAGGTATTGAGAAGTGATTTTGAAATATTCATCCTTTGTTTTTAATTTGATATTCATAGGTGCAAATAAAATCACATTAGATCTCGATTCTTTATTATGGAGATCTTTCTTTGAATGTTTTAAAAAGTTCAAGCCTAGAAAAATAATGAATACTTAAAGCGGATTTTACTATATTAAAATCATCAGAATCAAAATGTAATTATGAATTTGATAAATAATTTTATAATTAAAAGGCAGTAAAAGAAATGTATTATACTATTAAACATATGAAAACCTTAATAAGACATATTTTCTTTTTTATAATATTGACAGGTTCTTTAGTCGCCCAGATGAATGGGAAAATTGAAGGAGTAATTTCAGATCAGGTCACAAGCAAGCCTCTACCATATGCAAATGTTTTTATTGGCGGTACCAGTTTAGGTAGTGCTTCAAACTTAAAAGGTAACTACAGTATTTCTGATATTCCACCAGGATCGTATACAATTAAGGTTCGATATGTAGGGTATAAGAATCATGATGAGATTATAGTAGTTCAATCGGATTCAGTCATAGAATTAAATTGTTCTTTAAATCCAGCAGCTTTGGAAGGAGAGATGGTTGAAGTAACAGTCCAGGCAGAAGGACAAAAAGCAGCAATTAATCAGCAGCTATCATCTAAATCAATAGTAAATGTGGTTTCTTCAGCAAGAATACAGGAGCTTGCAGATGCAAATGCGGCGGAATCAATTGGTAGGCTTCCTGGAGTATCTGTAACGCGGGTCGGCGGTGAAGGTACGAAGGTCGTTATAAGAGGTATTGCACCAAAATATAATGCTATAACTCTAGATGGTGTCCGAATGGCATCTTCTGATGCCAATAATCGAAGTGCTGATTTAAGCATGATATCATCTAATATGTTGGAAGGGATTGAAGTATATAAAACCTTAACTGCCGATCAAGATGCAGATGTAATAGGTGGGACAGTAAATTTTAAAATGAAAGAAGCAGAAGGAGGGCTAAGATTCCGTTTTCTTTCTCAGGGTGGATGGTCCGGTCTCTCATCTGCAAACAATGATAGTGTGAATTGGTTGGGTGGTTTGATACGCTCACCAGGCTACAACAATTATAAAATAGTTCCCAGCCTGGAAGGCAGGATTCTAGATGATCGTTTAGGGATTTTTGTTCAAGCTAATTTTGAAAAAAGAGATCTTACTTCTAATAATTTTTCCGCATCATATGATAACAAATCAAATGAGGATTCCAGTTTTGTTACAAATTCTATTAATCTTAGCCATATACCAAGGATAAAAGAACGCATCAACTTAGCTTTAGTTATAGATTATAGGTTAACAAATGGAAAAATAAATTTTTCTAATTTTGGAAATTCAGGAATCACTGAGACAATAAGCCGGTCTGAAGGATTTAATATAGGTGGAAATTCACATAATTTTAATACCGGGTTTTCAAAAAGTTTGGTTAATATGCTAACCAATACATTGAGAATTGAAAATCAGTTCTCAAAATTTCATGCAAATTTTAAATTTTCTCATAGTTACTCAGAGACTTCAAATCCAAATGACTGGACTGTCAGTTTTTTTAGATTACCCGCTGGGTTGAATGATTTTTATAATAGGTCAAATGTTCATCCAAAAAAGGTAGTAGCAGCAGTTTTAACCGATTCTACAAAAACAAAATTAAATACAATATCAAGTAATAATAGTTTTACCCCACAACGTAATTATATGTCATCGTTAGATTTTAAGATACCAGTTAATATCAGTAAAGGCATATCTGCAGAATTTAAAATTGGTGGCAAACTTAAAACGAGCACTAGATCTTATAGATCAGAAACTTATGGTACGACAGGTACTTTCACATCTCCCAGTGAAAGAGGAGCGGCAATCTTAGTTCGTGCTTATTTAGGGAGGCCAATTAATAACATGTGGAGTTCTTCAGATATAAAATTAAATTGGTTTATTGATAGCACATTTACCTATCCTGAATATATAGATGATGACTATAATATGAATTATCCATTGGATTTTGATATGATAGAAGGGATGATGTTTTACTGTCAGGATTCCATGGAAAGCTTTAAAAGTGCAGGTTCTGAAGGGGCCTATGCTAGAAATAATTATTCTTCAACATCATTTAACTACTCAGGAGAAGAAATGCTTTCTGCCATGTATATCATGAGCACGATTAAACTTGGCCAAAAATTTATTATTATTCCCGGTCTTCGATATCAGAACTTAGAAACTGACTATAGCGGGATTCGTGGAAATCAATCAGCTATTTCTTATTATAATTATAATCATACAGATACAACTATAAATAGGTCTCATGCTTTTTGGTTACCAAATTTAAATATACAATATAAACCACTCTCATGGTTTGATATACGAATGGCCTATTCAAGCACTATATCTTATCCTGATTTCAATACAATTATTCCGAGGATTCATGTAGGATCCTATGGAAATATACAATGGAATAATTATGATTTGACACCTTCAATATCTGATAACTATGATTTGTATTTCACTTTTTATGAAAATAAAATTGGTTTATTCACGATCGGTGGTTTTATGAAAAAAATAAATGATTTAATCTATCGGTGGCAATTCAGTAAACCAGGCATGGAGGCAGAACCTTATTTTCTAACAACTAGTGATCCTAATGAAAATACAAATTATACTATTGATACATATGTCAATAACCCACTAGTTGTTGATAATTATGGTTTAGAAATAGATTGGCAAACGCATTTCTGGTACCTCCCTGATCCTCTTAGTGGTTTAGTGTTAAACTTAAACTATACTACTGTGAAATCTGAAGCAGAATACCCTTTTGTATATGCAGGTGCTACAAGCGCTACCAATGTGGATACATCTTTTACAGATAGGCTGATCTACCAGCCGGACCATATTTTCAATTTTTCATTGGGTTATGACTACAAAGGATTCTCTATTCTTCTATCTATGCTCTATCAGGATGATGTGTTTTCAGGTGTGAGCCAGTGGCCGCAATTACGTTCAACTACCGCTGAATATAAGCGCTGGGATTTATCTGTAAAGCAAACACTTCCATGGTCAGGGATGCAGCTCTATGGCAACTTAAATAACATCAATGGAAGGTATGCACCCTTATTCATGAAGAATGCAAAAGATATGAGTGTGCTGCAAATGTATCCTGATATACCGAGGTCTATTGAAGATTATGGAATGACAGCAGAAGTGGGTTTTAGAATAAAGTTGTAAAATTACTTTCTGCAAAAATATTTCATAAAATATTGGACTTTATATTTTTTTCTATTATGTTCCACCGAGAATAGTAATATGATATCTCTATTTGGTGGTATCGTACGCCTGAGCTCATTTAGTTAACAAAAAAAAGAGGAAACCAGAATGATAAAAAGGATATTATTTTTTAAAATGATATTAGTTTTAATTATCCCGAATGTAATCACAGCAGACGTAATGGAGATTAGTGCTTCTGATGGTGACTTATATGAGATTATTAATGCTGATACATTAGCAGATGGTACCCAGGCACATGAGTATATTCTTGTGTCAACGGACCAGACATATAAAATGACCGGTACGATTACGGTAAAAGGTGACTTTCACATAGAAGGTGAATTAGACGAAGATAACGACGCACCTCCAACAATTCAATCTGGTGTTTTAGCAGATGGAACAACGGTAGGGACCTTATTCGTTCTCGCTGGTTCGGATGCTGTAGGTTATTTTGGTGATCTCTACTTGTTAGCAAACG
>Ga0208407_1001182_pt1 | contig 12108 bp, 7 predicted proteins | sample ETNtaG_9_FD_185775 | JGI IMG/M metagenome (GOLD analysis project Ga0208407, IMG submission 185775) | Marine microbial and viral communities from oxygen minimum zone, Eastern Pacific Ocean - ETNP201406SV69 (SPAdes) (version 2) | ecosystem: Environmental > Aquatic > Marine > Oceanic ...
CTTATCTTTCTTATTCCTGTCTACTCACAAAGGTGGATTCCCGATAATGACTTTAATCACATTATAACATTTAACAATGTCCTTAAAAAAACAGTTGCTGAACTCTCAATTATCAAACCTGTTAGAAAGAATAATAATGAATATTTTACAAATAAACAGTATGATGAAATAGAGAGGCTATACTTTCGCTACACCCTTTGTACTAGGTCACTTCTTGACATTGTCAACGCATATAAAGATTTCTCTAACCGGTCAAAATATAATAAAAACAATGTGCAAGCTTTTATACTCGGATACTGCGCTACACTTACTATCTATAAATATAGTGCCGAATTGATCTTATATACAGCAGATAACCAATTACTCATAGATAAACTAAATGAAGAATATCCAAGAACGGATATCAAAAAGGATGGGCTAGATTATATCTTAAGTAATCTAACTAACCCTGACTATTTGAATAACATTGACATCGCAAATGAATTCTATCACAGACAATTAAAAGAAAATAAAGAACTTTATAAAACGATTGAGTTTTCTTCAATCATAGACGATCTGATTAAAATGACGACCGAGCTATCTAATACTTATGAAAATCACAAGAAAACTATTTTAGACAACTATACCATACTCCCTCTAGAAGCAGCAGATATTATGCAGGTTACGACTATAGAAGAAACAGTGAATGGCATGATAGATGCAGCTGGTGGCCAACTAAAAGCAATACAAGAATTTTTATTTACCAACATGGCTGATATTAGAATGCCGTTAATTGATGGTATTAAATTCAGTCGCAGGCAGAAAAAACAGGTAAAAAGAGAGCTGAAACCGGGAGATATAATTCTCACTTTTAGTAGTGGATATCTAAGTAATATTTTTTTACCAGGGTATTTTAAACATGTGTTTACGTACACCGGTATTCAAAACAAAAAAAAGAATAAATATCTATCTGAAATACGTCTCAAACCTGATCAAGAAAGCCTAATTAGTTCTGAACATGACATCATTGAGGCTAACTCAGATGGCGTAGTAGCAACAACATTAGACAGTTACCTAAATGGATATGCTAATAGAATAATTGCATTTAGGCCAAAACTTAGTGATAGTGATATTCGTGCTATTATGAATAACCTGCATTCGTTTTTGGGCATGGACTACGATTTTGACTTTGACCTAACAAACGGAGAAAAACTAGCCTGTTCTGAGGTTATCTATAGATCTTATAATGGAATTGGAAATATAAATCTAGATCTAGAAGAAATATTTGGGACGACCACACTCTCAGGAGATAAGCTATTAGAATATTTTATGAATGATAATAGCACGCAACTAATTTTTCTTGCCATAGATAATGATAGAAAGCCAGGAAAGGCAAAAATTCTTAGAGATAAAGAAGCAACAACCTATCTAATAGAGAACGTCCCCGAGACCATAAGTGCAAATAATTAACAAAGTTTTATTATTAAACTTTTATTTTAATTGAATTGGTAAAAAGACCTAGTGATATATACTTACCACAAACCGCATTTGCATACTCTTCTGAGTAGAAAGTTCCAACTATAAAGATTTCTCCTCCCTGTTTTTTTACAGAGTCAATATTAGGTATAAGCTCTTTTACAGCACCTGATTGTTTTTCATTTTGAGGGACAATAACGACCTCAAAAGCATCGATTGACCCGCCCTCTTCTTGGCTAACATAGTGGGCGATCATACCAGTGAACTCACCTACTGCCATTGCCTCTTCTTCTGTTACTTCATCATCAGCCTCGGCCATCATATTAATTAGGTCAACTAGGTTTTGTGCTACCTCAACATCTGGCTTTTCATCTAAATAAGACTGTACAAGATCTTTTAGTTCAAGGAGGTTGGTTACTTGTTCAGGTTTACCTACTTTTATATCTGGAATATCAATTCTCCATCTTTCGGCAAACTCATTTATTAGGTCTACCTCTTCTTGAGCTACATCATCATCAATTGCAGCCAACTGAGTTAGAATTTCAATAATCTTATTAGCACCATGTGGCCTGAGCATAGCACTAAGTAAATCTGTTGACTCGTCCTTTTCTGCGCTTAATGCATTTATTAAAATTCTGAAAAAATTCTTATCTCGGTTTTCATCAACAAAGTACCCCATACTGATAAGTGTAAATACCGTTGCAAGGATCAATCCAAGAATATACTTCACGGATGATGGATAGTCCTGACTTATTAAAATACTATTTAATAAAAATGGCACAAGAGTCACAAAGCCTAATAGTGAGGCAACAATAGAGATACTTTCCGCAACTTCAGAAATGCCTCTTCTTTTCCAAACCTTATTTAGTTTTAAATAAAATTGAAACACTGAAAATAAAAGCGCACTAGCTACGAGCGCAGCAATAATCTTATTTAAAAGCCCGGGGCTCTTATATAGTTTATAATTGCTAATGACCGAACCTGAGGATGGATCTTGATGGTCATAATATATCTGAAACTGACCATTACCTAATATTTTTACAGCAGTATATCCATCACCTGATAGATTTTGCATTTTATATTTTCCATTTTCAAGAAAGAATCTCAATTTCGAACCATTAGATAGTTCTAAATCTATTTTCTCCGAATCAGCCTCAACTTCAATAGAATCTTTTTTAGATGCGTCATGGTAAAACCCACTAGATAGCTCTATAGGCTGAGCTGTTAATAATGAAACAAAAAATCCTATTGCAACAAATTTATTTAATAAAGACATATCTTTTTCTCTTTTATTATTAATTATCTTAATACAAATCCTAATATAAATCTAAAAGTTTATTTCCACTCTGGGTAGCGTATATATTGAACGTGATTTACCAGATCACCGCTTACTGGAAAACTAATAACAGCATAGTCTACACTTCTAACATAGCTATAGTACCAGTCCTCACCAGAATTATGTATATCAACAAAATCTGGAGATCCAAGCAATCCTTTTATTTGGGTCTTATCTGAGTTAATTGGTTTTATTTTGTTCCACTTTATTGATTGAGTAGGGGCTATAATGTTAATAAGCTCAGGAAAGGGCTCAGGTTCAGGTTGCTTTTTAAATGGACCGAAACAACCAATCAATAATAAACCCATCAATAAAACTAATAAAAACTGCCTGCTCATTATGGCTGATAGTTCGGGTCAATCTTAATAACTAATATATCTTCGCCACCATTTCCAAAGGAGCCTGTATAACCTATAATAAGCGGCTCTCCATTATCTCCTTTTCCACCCCCGAGTGCTTTGTCATCCATACTCCCGCCAAAGGTCTGAGTGTAAATCTCATTTCCACTATTATCTGTACTAACGACCCATATATCATATAGACCCTGGCCAAAAGACTCTGTAGAGCCTGACACAACAAAACCACTTTGGATCTCTTGCATATAGCTTCCTGTCTCATTATAACTACCACCAAAAAGCCAACTATCTGCCTGAGTTCCATCATTATTGGCCTTCATAATTAATAGATCATACCAGTTACCATTTTGTTTCGCACCAGCGACTGCGTATCCACCACCAGACAGCCCTATTATAAAATTTCCAATTTCATTTAGACTGTTGCCATATTGAATTTGGCGAGACCATTCATCTGCGCCATTAGTATTTATTCCAGTAATCGTTAGATCACTATCTGGCGTACCTGGGTGATTGTCTTGCCCGACAACAATATACTTAGGCACCTGCACCTGTGACTCTATTATAAATTGAGCCTTACCTCCTGGCCCCTCACCGTAATGCTTTTCCCATTGTTTTACACCTTTGTCATCTGTCTTTACCATATATACTGAAGGTATCCTGCCACTTTTCCCTACAGCAATAAAAAAGGTACTGTCACTCTCAATTGATTCAATTACACTGGCTCCGTAGTCATTACCACTAGTTCCAAAAGTTTTAACCCACATTGATGAACCGCTTGAGCAGTTACCATTTTCATCATAGAGACAACTTTGACCGCTACCATTTGTCTTAATCAGCCATAGATCCATGTCACCATCATCGCTGAATGACTTGGTATAGCCAGTGGCAATATAACCACCATCTGAGGTTTGTATAATATCGCGCCCGACATCATTACCTATACCCCCAAAGGTACGAGACCATTCAGACATTCCCATATTGTCAATCTTTAATATCCATAGGTCAGATCCTCCAGAACCATAGGACGTTGTTGAACCAACCAAAACATACCCACCATCATTTGTTTGCCGGATAGAATAACCTCTCTCATTTTGGATGCCTCCATAATTCTTGATCATTGTAAATGGCATATTGGGCCGTACAATACTACTCTCACTGAAAAAGCCCCACTGGTCTTCCACAATAACTTGGTAATATTTTAATGGCTCGGTTATGTTTAGAATCATCGAATGCGTCGTATCATTCCTGATAGTATTCGTTGATAGAATTGTTTTCCCTGCCATATCATCGGCTGTTGATGAATATAGATAGTATTTTAAAAAATCATTATCAGGGCTAGCAGACCATGCAAACCTGATGATGCCATTATTATAACTGGGTGGATTGAAAGATGGTTCCGTCGGGTTACTTTCTAGAACACTATATCCAGTACTTGATACTGAATATCCATAAATATCTGTCACCAATACAAAGTACCATTTTTGCTGTGTAGGATCAAACTCAGTAGTGGTAAATACAGTATCTGATTGCTCAGTAATTTCACCAATCTCAAACATCTCACTACTATCTGCACCCTCAGATACAAATAACTTATAACTCTTAAAATCATCTTCTTTCGACTGTCTAAACCGTATAGTCATTAGGCTAAGACTATAGCTAATACTTTCTATCTCTACACTATTTGGTATAGATAGTGTATTATCAACCGTTAGACTGATGGTATTGCTCTCAGCAGAGTTTCCACTTGCATCCTCGGCCTTAGCCTTAATCAAATAGGTTTCATTTTGAAAATTATTTGTATTCCAGTCAAAAACATACGGCTCTGCGGATGCGATGAAACTGTCTAGACTATCATTAACAAAAAACTGTACAAAATCAATTTTATTATTATCAGTTGCCTCACAAGTGATAGAGACAACTTCATTTACAATACTACCACTTTCAGGTGATATGATTGTCACTTCAGGAGCAGATTTATCACCTTTATCATTGTCGCAAGACGAAAATATGAGTAAGCAAATAAATATTGTTATCTTTCTCATGCTTAAAATATACATCAAGAAAAATTACAATATAGATATCTAGATTTTATATGGGTTTGTTATTTTTTTTAAGACTCGTTTTGTAGTCTATCGTAAATAAATAAAGCTGAGTCAATTGGAAATGTATCAAAGTATCCATAGCCACGTAAAACTGCTTCAACCTGAAGAGACAATCCTGACTGATAATAATCAATCAGATGATCTAATTTCATAACTGCTTCAGAAGCGATACTAAATTCTTTTATCCTATTAAATGAATTAACCACTGGCACAAGCTCAACATTTCTGATTTTTCCTATAGCATCAGAAAACTCTTTAAATGCTAGGTCACCATCTCCCTCATCTTCACCTATCATAATATGAAGTTGATGGTGGTATTCACTTAAAAACCGAAAAGCCTCAACCTTTTGAATAAATGTATTTCTCTCAGATAAATTATTTTTGCTATCGCAAGAAACACAAAAAAAGATTATAGTAAAAAAACAAAATATTATTTTTTTCATTTATGAGTTCCCTATATACTTTAGAATCATTAATGAGGTTCCATTTATCATACTATTTGTAATACTGATTCTTGTTATTATGAAACCATTTGCTTAACTAATTTTTCAGATCTTTCTAGAATATGATGAGTATGCAAGTACTCGAAAGTAGTACTCCTGCCAATTAAACGTAAATTCTTAAACTGATTAAAATAGGTATTAATTTTGATTATTTTATTATTTATATCTTTAATAATAATAGGGTATGCATATTTTAGTTCAACCATATTATATTTTAAAATATCACCCTGATCAAGCATATTATGACTGGTTAAATAATTTAATATTTTTGTGTAGACGACATTCTCACTAGTTCCAGCCTTAATATTATTCTTCCCAATTGGTACCTCTACAACGATACAGGTTTTATTCTCTGGGGCCATTTGATTGCTTCTATTTTTCGGCTCATATATCCTTGTAAATGGGCAATCTGAATCTGGAAAATAAATAGACGCATTAAGTGAAAAACTATTTCTTTTCAAATAGATCACGCAAATCATAATGGATCTATATTGTAACGAATCTACCTCCTTTAAAATATCATCTGGTGGCAAAGGTCTCATTGACCTAACTAGCTGATCTAAGGGAATAGTGCAAACCAGGTTATTTACATCAGTCTTTTCACCTTCATTGTTTTCAATGGATCTAATATTATTATTATTATGGTTGATTCTAACTATAGAGCTATTAATAATTATATTATCATACCCAATGCGCTTTCCCATTTTATTAAATATTTCTCCAAAGCCTGACTTAGGATAATAAAAATCGCCCTCTAGGTGTTTTGTTTTATAATTATTACGATAGAAGTAGCTTAGAAAAAGAGACTTTAGATTGAGATTCTTTAATCTTCCGCCAGCTATTGTTGGGTCAAGCCTGTCTGCACTCTCACCCCATAATTTTTCTGTATATGATATTAAGAATGTATCAGATAGTGTTTTCCCATAATTCTGGTAGGCTAACTCTCTAAATGTCTTTGGTTTATTCCGAAACTTGAGTCTATTTATAATATTCTCATAAATAACCTTAAGAATTACGTTGGGCGCCATATTCTTAAATATATTTGAGATCTGGATTGGGAAGTCGAACATTTTACTTTGATATGATATTTTACTAGGGGATGTAACCAATAAAAGTTCTTTACCTAATAGTGATTTTACTTCTGATGTTACCCTTTCATTCTTATCATGAAACCTATGAGCTCCTGTATCATAACTAAATTCACCATCTACAATCGTTTTACAGTTTCCCCCTATAGAGTTTGACCTCTCATGTATTTTTACTCTAAGACCGTGTTTTTTAGCGTAATACGCCACTCCTAGACCCGATGGTCCGCCGCCGATAATATCTATATCTATTTTAGATTTCATCTTTATTTAAGCTATAGACTTGAATTTTTGACCACATCTGATTCATGTATGGATTATGATAAAATGTCGTGTCTTTTTTAAAGCTGATGGAATCTGATAATGCAGAACGGTAATCACCAATCATAAGAGTAGCACCAAAACTACTATGGCTCTTATTTCTATAATGTTTTACCTCAGAGGTATCTTCAGCATTAATAAACTCAGCATTCACCTCGTGTCTTTCCAGGTAGTAATTTATTAGAGGAATACTAATCACAGTTCTTACACTATCATTCTCAGAGATATAATTCTTTAGCTTGTGTATCGCAGTATAATTTTTATGTTGGCTAATGAGAGTTAGATCATGTCCAATAAGAATAATAAAATATACATAGATAACTACCGAATACGCTTTTCCTCTGTATTTCTCCTGACCATGAATAAGTAAAATACAGAAAAACAATAAAATCGGAAGAATATGTCTGCTCTTGAATATCACATTTTGGAATAACAATATCCATACAAAGTAAATAACAACACAGTATGTAAATATTCTTAGACAATTATCAGAATTCCATTTTGTTTTTAAATCTTTAAAACTGGTTCTGAATTGAACCAGTAGCAAGACTGTTAGTATAACAGATGTTAATCCCCGCGAACTCCAGTAGCCACCAAAACCATCAGCCCAAATCGATCTAAGAAGATAAATAAATCTATTTGAAAAACTATGCTCGGTAAAGATTGTACCACCATAGTCCAAAAAATGACCAACTGTGTGCCTCTGCGCAATAACAAAGAGATCACTAAATTCTGTAATAAAAACCAACGGAATAAACCAAATCAAGACTGCAAAGAATAAGTAAAAGGATAGCCTAATTCTATCCTTATGATTGTAAAGAACTATCCAAATTGGAATTAGTAACAATGGGATATAAGATAATCTTACTCCGGCTAATAATCCGGATAGTATCAAGCCCTTCTCTAAATGTCTACCCTGCTTATTAGCATATATGAGATAATACAGAGCGCTGAGTGCGATAGAAAGGCCCATCAGATCAGGCATGTAGCGATTACTCATAATCCAAAAAAGTGGATTGAAAAATATTATCAGTGCTATATACTGCCCTTCATATGTTTTCAGGTTAGCGTTAAATATTCTTAGGAGGTAGTATACAATAAAGAATATAGACACCCCTCCAATAATTGAAAATGAGACGCCCATATTTCCGAAAATGAAGTGTAGAATTTTAGCTAGAAAACAAAAAACTGGATAACCCGGAAAATGCGGCTGAAGAGAAAGAATATCATAGTCTTGAATACTAAGAGCAAATCTCAAGCTATCGATATCTTCAATATAATAAACACTTGTGGCAATCCTCGAAAAGATGCAAACAAGTAATAAAACTACTAGATAATTATGATTTTGTTTAAACATAGCGTATTCAGCATTAAAACTAGATTATGCTATCCTAAAAAAAAACAGGGAACCATATAGATTCCCTGCTTTATCATTTTAAAAGTACTATAGTCTACCAACCAGCTACATTAGCTTGCGAAAAACCGTAATCTTGAGCGAAAATTTGTCTCACTTCATTTTTTAACTGATCATGGTATGCTTGCATGGCATCAAAATTTCCATCAGTAGGATAAACTGGAGCAGTACCCATAACTACAAAAATTCGATTCAGATTTTCATCAGGAATCATTTTTTCAGTATTATACAACAACCCATTTGCATATCCTCTCATTTCAGCCCAATGTTTTTCATAATTAGCTGTTGCATCTGAGCCAGCTGCAATAGTTGTATCACCAGCTCCAATAAAACCAGCTATATCATCAATGACCTCATTAACATAATGCACTGATACAGCAGCTACAACCTTCTCCCAAGTTTTGACAACAATATCTTTCTGCGCCAAAACCTCTACTGGGTCAGCTTGATTTGTGATAAGAGTTCTTCCTTCTAGATATGCATCAAAAATTGTTTTTGTGAAATCATAATTTTCATCACAATCAGCACAAACGTCTCTCTTTGCAGCTGTAACAGCCCAACCAGCATTAACTTCTGATAAAAAATCGATCATACCATCACTATCAGAATCATAATACGGATCAGTTTTTCTATCAGAATCATCAGTATATCCAGTATGATAATCAACTGCGGCACCAAAATAACCAAATGATTCGTCCCAATAATGTTCCATTTTTGTATATGGTTTAAGAGTTCCACCATCATCAACTTGGGTAGCATTATCACTACCTTCAAGCTTAGAGATTAAGTACTTGGATGTTGCTTGCCAATAAGATACTGCACCCCATAGTGTCTTTTGGGCAATCTGATCTAATTGGAGACCATTTCCTCTAGTATTACCAGCAGCTGCTGCCTCTGCAGCCCAGCCAGCAATTAAAGTACCTGCATTTGCATTATAGCCAGGTATAATAATATCAGATACTGCTTCAAGCCTATCATTTAAATGACTAGAACTTATCTCGCGATATTTTGTCTGATTAGTTGAAACAGATGATAAATTACTTATCAATCTATCTACATCATCATTTGCCATCATACTGAGGACGTTGGCGCTAGTTCCACCTGGGCCCGCATCAGCCTTCATCTGACTACCAATATCATTAATAAGTAAATTTCTAACAACCTGACCAGAATATGATACACTACTAGCCGTTTCATCAAATCTACTAGTAAATGTATACGTTGCAGGTGTATCGATTAATGTAGCTCCCCCATCATCACCATCATCATCGGTACTACAACCGACAATGACAAAAAGCATTAGTGATGAGAGAAACATTAGACTGTTTTTTAGTTTCATTTTGTTTTCTCCTTCTTTTTTGTTTTTGTTATTGAGTCTAATTATCATATTATATTTACAAAACCTTAATATCTAATTGTCATCATATGTTTTGGACTAACCTAAAAGGTATATTCTAGGCCAAGATTAATTTGTCTTCGTGGACCAATAAGAATTCCCGAGCTAAGTCCAGCCTCTTTTTGTCCAGGATTTGAGTGCAGCCTTGAACCGATGTAACTCTCATCGGTAATATTCTTCCCCGAAAAGTACATTTGCATTTTCTCATTCAAACGATACCTAGCACTTGCATTAAAAATAGCATATTCAGGAACAGGGCCAGTAATTCCCAGATTGTCTGTTTTTTTAATATTTTCAAAATCAGTATACACCTCGCTTACATACTTAGTATCAAACCGGATAGATAGTCGATCGCTTAGTGAGCTAAAAATACCTACCATCAGTGTATGAGCCGGTGCATAAGGAAGCTGTTTTCCACTGATATCAACCTCTGAACCAACAGAGCCAGCTACGTTAGATATTATTCTGCCATCAACAACCTCTGTATTTAAAAAAGAGTACGATACATCTACATTTGGTAAAAATTTATTAATATCACTAAAACCTAATGCTGCCCTCGCCTCTAGGCCCATCGTATTTACTTTCCCCAGATTCTTAAATGCTGTTCCCCTTCCAGCTGCCACCATATCCTCGATAGAAATATGAAAACCAGAAAACTCAAACTCAATGATCGATAGCTCACCCCTGACGCCAATCTCCTTATTCCAACTTTTTTCAGCTTTAAGATCCAGCCCACCTTCAGAGATATCTTCACCAAAATTTACTATTTTAAGTGCACCACTCGATGGAGGTGTAAACCCTCTGTGGACCCCACCAAATAAACTGAAAGAACTAAAATCACTAATAAAACCTATTCCTGGTAATACAGCCACAGTGGTTTTATCAAGATAAAGCGACCCAGCGAGCCTGTCTACTCTTTCTTGTTCAAAAATTTCAAATCTAATACCTGGCCTAAAATCCAGCGATCCCATGTTAATGTTCTCTGATAAAAAGGCGCTGAACGCCATGGTCTCATAGTGATGGCTCTGTCCAACTATCGTAGGGCTCTCTTCTTCTGACAAAGCGGGTATATAATAAATTCCATCTCTACTGTCTGGGCTGTCGCCAGTTTTTTTATCATCAATAAAACGCTCCCAGTAGACTCTGGTCCCGGCTTCTAGAGTTGCATCTCTACCAAACAATAGATGCTTAACTGTAAAGGACTGCTCAAGCCCAGCCACATAAAATGTTCTGAGTATCCCAAAACTATCCCGCCCGTTTCCAACCCTAACAAGGTCAAAAGGGCTGTAGTAAGGAGCTGGACTTGGATTTTCTTTATCTAGGTCTGAAGCTAAAATGAAGACATCATTCTCTCTCCACCATCTCCTATCAAAATAACTTAAAAAGGCAGTGGTGTTTTTTGATACTGTAGAACTCAAACGCTCAGACTGTATTAGATCTAACGATGCCCTAAATACTTTGAAGTTATCATTCTCTTTAGGGTTGAATTTTGGATCATTCTCAAAAGACCATTGCGTTAGACCTGTATAGGTCGCACTTGAGTTTTCATAGTTGATGTTTGTCTTCAGGTATATATTCTTATTTAAGGATGGAAAATAGTTCAGTTTTGCCGTCGCATTGAGCTGTTCAAAACCATTATTCTGCCTGAAACCATCTCCCCGTTTATAAAGCAATTGAATCTCTGGCTTTATCTTCTCATTCTCTGATCCGCCGATCTCTGCAAAAATACTCGCATAACCATTCTCACCACCGGTAACCTTAAATATCCCACCAAACTCATTTCTAGGCCTACGAGTAAAATAGTTAATAACACCACCCATTGTCTGTGGACCAAAGTTTATTGCACCACTTCCTTTTATCACTTCAAGTCTATCTATACGCTCTACTGGAGGGTTGTAGTACATATTAGGATAAACATATAGCGCAGGCTGAATGGGTACACCATCTTCTAGAATTAAAACTCTTGAGCTTCTTCTTGGATTTAACCCACGGATACCTATGCTAATTCTAGAATTACCGATACCATCATCTGCGTAGCCATTTATACCAGGGACATACCCTAACATTTCCTGGGTTCCAATCGGATTTACAAGCTTTATCGTTTGCATATCCATGACAGTCGCCGCTCCAGGAAGTTTCT
>Ga0208407_1001184_pt1 | contig 12106 bp, 24 predicted proteins | sample ETNtaG_9_FD_185775 | JGI IMG/M metagenome (GOLD analysis project Ga0208407, IMG submission 185775) | Marine microbial and viral communities from oxygen minimum zone, Eastern Pacific Ocean - ETNP201406SV69 (SPAdes) (version 2) | ecosystem: Environmental > Aquatic > Marine > Oceanic ...
TTTTGACCATCAAGTTTTTCTGTAACTCCATCTTCACAATCTAATTCTCCATCAAATGTTCTTTCTATAATCTTTTTTAAATCTTTGAAAGTTAAATCTTTGTCATCAAACGGATGACTCATATGTCCTGCTGCCCCACCCATTATCTTTTAAACCAATGTAACTTACCATTACTTGATTCATAGGTTTCCCAACCACATTTTTTTACCCAAATACATTTCCAACTTAATTCTTCTATCCTTGTTTGTGTGGGTTTCATAGTCCAACCACAATTACAGACTGGACTATGTTTATACATTTTAGAGAGAACCCACTTGAACAATTTAATTTTTCTCCAAGAATTTCTTATTCATAGTTCTTGATACTGCTGTTACAGAAGTTACATCTACGAATTGTGAATCTTTACCATACATTCTTTTGAACTCACTCATATTTCTATTAGTGTCATAAGAATCTCCAATGTAATATGAAAGAACTTTAATTCCACGATTACGAATTTCTTTAACCATTTTCTCAGTATGATTAAGTGCTGTATCATAATGGTAATCTACATCATCATTACCAAACATAGGCATCCCATCGGAAAAGTTTAAGAAGTATGATTCTCTATCTGTCATACCTTCTACCATCTCATCCATAATTGCTTCGTAACATAGACCTTCTGGAGTAGTTCCACTTGGTCTTAGATATTTAAATAAAGTTTTAACTTTAACAAGACTATCTTTTCTTGAATCATAAGCGATTAACATAAGTGGATTATCTTTACGACCTCTACCACTTGAATTTTGTGTACTTCTGAAAGAAACAACCACATCTACACCTTCAATCATATCAATTGCTTTTGTCATTGCGACTACTGACTTCATAGTTCTTGTCCATTTTCCACCACCCATAGAACCACTCGCGTCTACTGAGATGTGAAGAAAAGCGTCTGGGTAAGTATCAACAAAAGTTTGACTAAAAACATTAGTGTTTCCAAAACCTAACTCGGCGATTAATCTCTTGTCAATTCTACCTGCGTCTTTTCTGGTATACTTTGTATCTCTTGATTCAGTTCTAACTGAAAGTTTTCTACCAAGGATAGTTCCAAGTCTTAAACCTTCTGTTACTGCTTCTTCTGTATCTTCACCATAGTAATTACCTCTACTTATCATACTAATAGTATTACTATCCACAAGAGATTTACTGAAATTCTTTATCAAGATACATTTGGTCTTTCCAACTTTGTTCCAACCATTATCTGATTTAAGATCGTTTCCAACTTCTTTATAAGACATTCCACTACTCTCGATAGTATCAATAGATTCTTTATCTTTTTTAGAAAGTTTCTTTTTAGTGATATCACCTTCCATAAATTTCTTCTGTTTCTTGATTGCGTTTTCAAGAGTTTTCTTCTGAGAATCAGAAAGTAAAACTTTACTTTGTTCTGAAACAGGAACATTTTCTGACTCACTACTTGATTCAGAATCACCACTTTCAGAATCCATATCTACACTAACACTATCTCCACCATTACCTTCACCTTTATCCATCTCACCATTCTCAATACCATCAAGTAAATCTTCAAATTCTTGGTCGGTAATCTCACGAGATTCTTCTTGAGAAGAACCATTACCATTCATATCAGAATCAGAGTGCTGTGAATCTCCACTACCATCTGCTCTTTCGTATGAAACTTCTCCCGTATCTTCATTAGTCTTTTCAGTTCCATCAGGAATGTTATTTAAAATGACATCATAAATATCAAGTGCGGTATCGAAAGCTGAAGCGGTGGAAATCAACCGAGAAATATTCTTGATATCAAGAACTTTCCAAATATCTCTTAAACCATTTAGTTTAGATAAATCAGTATTCTTATTAGTAAGGTTGATTACACGGAACATATAAGAATCCATATTTTCTTCGGTATACTCATCAGTACCAAGTGCTTTATCAATTACTTTAGAATGAAAATACTTGTCATACATAGAATGATAATAACCCTTATATCCTGGGGAGTTAGAAAAGATATGAAAATCAATTCTTCTATCTTCTACATAGTTAAGTAGGTTCTTGATATGAACCTTAATATCAGTTTTAGAATAACCTTTTTTCTCACCTCTATGAAAATATTCAGTAGGGATGTTATTCTCTAAATCTTTTAACCAATCAAAATCAGATAACTTAATGTGAGAACCCTCGTGTAATGCGAGTCCAACAGCGGAATCAAATTCCTTATCATCAAGTTTAGCGGAAACAACTACTTTCTTACCATCAGTATAACTATCTCCGTGTGAATTAAAAGTAACAGGAATATCTTCACTTGTTACGATATTAACAAAGTTAGATATTGCTCGTCTATAAGACGCTAATTGAATTAGGTCTGGACCTTTAGGTTTATCATCTTCATCAGTATCAAAAGATGTATCCCAATCATTGTCCAACCAAAATGACGAATAATTATAATTCGTTTTTTTAATAGAATACTTCTCACGAAGTTTCATTGGATTGAAGTGTTTTATTTTGTTCATATTCTCTCTCTAAATCTTACTTGATCTTAACATGAAAAACCTATACAAGTCAAGGCTTTTCTTTAATTATTTTCACTTTTTTTCCTTATGCCAAGGTTGTTTTTTACTCAATGTTCCCTTTTCGAGTCTTTTAGTGAATTGTATATGAAACTTATTTAAGGTCATTCTCTGTTTCTGACTCAATGAAGCTCTTTGTCTAACTTGAGTTTCTATTGAATCTAAGAACATCTCTTTACCATAACTATAATCTGGTGAGAACTTACACTCAAATAAAAGACTTCTGATTTTATCAATCTTCACTAAAGTCTTTTCAATGTATTCTACTCTCTTTACTTGATGTTCTGGATTGATATGTTTTGCGTAATTCTTAACAACCTTAGTAATTGCTAATTCCATCTTCGGTGTGATTCTCCTACCACTAACTAAAGCTTTATACATAGAAGATATAAACTCACGATAACCACCACCAGTTAAAAAAGTATTGTCCTTTAATATATGGTCAAGTTGTTCTATTCTACGGCCATACATTTTCTTATTATGTTTTACTTGTGTATCAGTACCATATTTCATATTTAATTGATCTTACGAAAAAAGATTGAAAAAGTCAAGTATTTTTTTAACTTTTTTCCTACTTATATATGGTATATTTACCCTTTGGGAGCAAGGATAGTATATAGGGGAATCGAATTTATCCCAACCTTCTCTCATCAACTGAATCTCTAATAGTCTTAATAACCTCATACGAACTATTCGGAAATCGTCCTGTTTGTTTTTTAGAAAATACTTGTAAGTTATCATTCACAAAAACTTCAAATACACCACCACTTGATTCGACTAAGTTTATTTCAAACGAATCAAAATCAGTAAGAAACTCATCCATTAAATCATCTCTCAAACTGAGAGCTCTTGGTTCATAGTTTCATTGCATGCAATATTCAATATCAATTTTCATTTTAATTCCTTACTTTAATATTGTTATAGTTGTAATTTCCATATTGTTATGGATATTATAAATTCCACTTGGTAAAGTTTTTATATCCCATCTGTATGTTCCACTTAACTCTAACTCCTTAACCACTCTACCAGTAATATCATATATCTTAGTATGTCCACTACCATTAATATTCATATATGAATTAGATGGATTAGGCCATACCAATACCTTTTCTGATATAAAATAACCATATGTTAATTTATGAACTTCTTCTTCTGTAAAGTTAGCTTGTATCCAACTCATAGCCTGTAATTGATTACCACCAAACACTAACTGTACCAATCCTATCACATCTAATATATTTAAATGACCATCTTGTGTTATGTCTGCTGCTTCATATCCACATTGACTATCATTAGTTCCTAATACGATATCTACTATCAAAAGTATATCTTGTATATTAAGTGTTAAATCAGCATTTATATCACCACCAGTCCATATTAAATTATTACAGGGATCACATGCATCACCAATACCATCTTCATCAGTATCTGCTTGGTTGGGATTATAATCTTCTAAACAATTATCACTATCATCAAGAATTCCATCTTCGTCCATATCCAATATCAAGTTAGATAATCCTTCTTCAATCATAGCAACCATTGTATTAGAATTAAAACCAGATTGAGAATACATCACTAAACCATCACCACCAATCACAACATTATGTGGTACATACCCAATACCAAATAAATTATAAACACTATATCCATTACCATCATCTAAGATAGGATATGTTAAACCGAAAGTTGTTGCCCAACTCTCACAGCTATATGGTTGATTCCAATCCATTCCTGCAGAAACAATTTCAACATTTGGATTGTCTAAATATGCCTGGTAAATATTTTCTATTTGCGGAGCCTCCGATGCACAAGGTCCTCACCAAGTTGCGAAAGATGAAATCCAAGTTACTCTATTGAATCCATGTTCTTCCCAAGACCAAGAACCATCTCCGTTATAACAGATGTCTGCACCAAAATCATCTACATAGTCACCTTCTATATAAGTTTGTCCCCAAACCAAATCTGCCCATCCACAAAACATGAATATTCCTATTAACCAATATAATGTCTTTTTGATTTTCATTAGTTATCTCCTAATTTAAATTTGGTGTAACTTCATAATCATCTAATACTCTAAATGTCAATATCCATTTCTTATCATCACCTTCATCCCATTCTTCATAATGTTCCAATAAACAATTATCTGTTGTCATTCTTTTTACAACATTATCCTGTTGTTCTTCTTTATGACATATAATATAAATATATTCGCCAGCAGTTTTAACCATAACCTCGTTATCGAATTTATTATACACTACATCATCTCTCATTTTTTCAATTTCAAGAGTCTTAGATTATGTGATAGAAAACCACCAATTTCCTGTTTACCACATTTACTTCTATAAACATTCTCTAATCGTGTCCAAGGACAATCTAATGTTCTACTAAATGCTAAATGCATTATCCAGGCACAAATTGGAAATGAAATATAGAATGGTTCACATATTAAAACCAATGGTACTGATACTCCAGCAAGAACAAGAAATATCCAATGTGATAATTGTATAAGGAACAATATTATTTTATTTATTATCATCTATTTTTTTATCTTCCAAATCTTTTTACCATACTTGGAATCTTTTATGATGATAACATCACTCTCTATATCTTTAACTTTAGCTTCGAGAGATACTTTAACATCCGCAGTATATTGTCTTTGTTGTTCTATCTTCCTTTTTAACTCATCAATCTTTTCCATATTGACATCTGTAAAATCTGATAAAGTTATATCGTGATTTATTAGTTTCTTCTCTACTAATTCAAATTCATCAAGAACATCAGATACTTTATTTTTTAACCTACCATATTCTTTCTCGTAATTGGTAAGAACGATTTCAAGTTCATCTCCACCATCTATAATATTACCGAGTCTATTCATATCATCTAATAATTTATTTAACTCATTAACATATAGACGAATGGTTTTTGGGTCCGATACCTTTTCAAAGGAATATACTTTATCTGTTATTATTTGATAATTGGAATCCCAAACATTTACTTGTTCTTCAAATTCCGTTGTTGAATAATAAATACCTGCACTAAAACATACGACTCCAAATAGTCCTATTATTATTGCGTTTATTATCTTTGACATTTTGTTCTCCTATTTCTCATCCCATAAGCTTTTTTGTTCATCCACTTCTTCACCATACATAGAATATCTTGGTTTAGGTGGTGGTGGAGCATCAGGTACCTCTTCCTCGTGTACTGAATATATCTCACCTTTGAATGCACTTAAATGGAATTCTGTTGATTTACCACCAGACTTTTGGAATGCATATTCCAACCCATCTGTAAGTGATGGGAATGTCTCTGATGGTCCGTTTGCGTCTGTCCACTGGTCTCCTGGTGGAACTCTTTTTAATACTAATTGTTTCTTTGTTTCTGTAGCCATTTATTTCTCCTCCATAAAGGCCTTTGCCAAATCCAAAGTTATATGATTATACTCTGGATACTTTTCTAATACCTTTAATAGTTTAACTAAATATTCTCCTGGTAGATAATCTAATTTCTCATCTACCATCATCTTGGATGCCAATAAAAAGGATTGTACGGCAACTTGAACTTCCTTTGGGAAATGTGATTGAACTTCAATATCACCTTTCTTTAGTCTTTCCATTACTCTTTCTTCTTTCGTCATTAAAATACTCCATATATGTTAATATATAGTATAACACAAGCTAAAATTAACGATACTATTATCCTTTGATTTGGAATTTCTCCTAATACAAATGTAGTCATTATACCAAATATAATTGTGGCTATTCCAAATCCAATTGGTCTTACACTCCAATATGAACCAAAGTGTTCATAAAAATATTTAGTGGAATAAAAGAATGCATAACTGATAGGTATTCCACCAAGTAAAACCCACCACATACTTTTAGCCCAATCCCACTTGAATTGTGCATTCATATGAAACCACGCTATTGCGTTTCCAATTACACTAAGTCCAAGTGCTGCATATAACTTCCAATTTTCTGTCATTTAATTTTTCCCAAATAGTTCACCTAATGATTCTCCTAACTCTTTAGCCAAGTCATCACCAGTAATTTCTGTTTCGTTAATATCTTGTTGTTCTTCAAATGTTCTACCAATCTCTTTATTGATAGTCTTATGTTTATTCGGATGTTCTATAAAATAACAATTGTAACAAAAGAATCTAAGGTTCGATGGTTTCCTATCGTGTATATCTCCATTAATAAAATGAACTATCAATGGAGTTAACATATCTGTTTTCCTTTGTCTTGCCTCACCACAACAACTACATCTCTGTGGTAATACAAATTCCCTAATTAATTCCTTTTGAAATTGTATTTCTACATCTAATGGTTTAAGTCCACTCCAAGTTACTTTCCGTGCCCGACTAATACCTGCAGAACTTGGTCTTGGTTTCCACACATCATACTTTTTCGCATATTTCTTAAATGTATTATACGATGTATGAAGTGATTGAGCTGCTTTATGCATACTCTCTGATTCTTCTATTGCCCGAACTATCCTATCTTTGGGTATTGGTTTACCCATCCAAGGATTAATTCCTTGTCTACCTTCTTGTGCCATTGTTACTCCTCACACGGAAAAAGATGTACCACATCCACACGACCTATTTGCCTGTGGATTGGTAAATTTAAAACCGCCATTTAGTAAATCACTACTAAAATCTATTTGTGTTCCTATCAAATAAACAAAACTACTGAATGGTACGATTAAATTCAAATCACCATACTTAAAGATTTTATCTCTTTCGTTTGTTTCTCTTTCAATAGGTCTTAGGATATAGTTCATTCCACTACACCCACCACCTTCAGTAGAAAATTCTACATCATTATATCCAAGTTCTAATAACCTATCTCTTGCTCTATCAGATATAATAATGTCTTGTAAATCTATCTCTGGTATTTCTTGTTCTAATAAATCTCTTGCATCTAACATAATAATAAATATCCTTATTTATCTTTTCCATAATATGCTTTATTATTTACGGTACTACTATAACTTAGTAACTTACCACATTCTTTACAGCATATTGGTGTTATAGATTCAGTAGATGGATAATCATTTAATTTTGTTCTACAATAATCCTCTATCAATTCCCAATCTTCTTTTATGTTTTTATTTAAACCAGGATTATCTACTGATGTCTTGCAACATTTAGTTAATAACTCTACTTCTCTACCAGTATCTTTCTTCTTAAAATATGCTCTATCCATCGTAGTCATATTAAATACTCCACTAATTTGTTTTGAATTCATTCCAATCACTCTCTTCCATAGTTTGTAAAATAGCCTCTACTACATCTTGGGCTATCTTATGACTAAATGATATACCTTTCTTGGTAGGTCGCCATTCTCCATTGTCATCATAGAATATTCTACAATCTATGAACTTATGTCCTTCGTATTCTGATTCTGATATACGAATTATTTCTCTACTATTCTTTTGTATCTCTTTCATTTTATTCCTTTCTAATTCCAATCATGTCCCAAAACTTCATCATCATTTGCTGCAGTATATGGTATTCTAAGTAGATGATATAATTTACCATCTACTTGAAACATTCCCGTTTCTTTATCGGGGTTAGAAATTTCATAAGCTATTCTCTTATATATAATTTCTATTGTTTCTGTTTGTTGTGGTTCTGGTAAACTCTCAACTTGATATGGATATATTAACTTAATACCAAGTTCCAATCTACAATCAGGTATTGGATCCAATGGTACTATCTGATATGGAACTAATTCTGGTAGTTCAGGTCTAATCTTTATATATTGTCCTTTCAACGGACTACATATCAATATTATTCCCACACATATCCAAATTAAAATTGACCACCATTTAGGTGCCATATCTGTTAATATTCCTTCTTGTCGCATTTTATCTTTAACTAAACCATCCCACATTCGGTCTAATCCCTTTTTCATTTCTGTAATCCAACTCATTATTGATCCTCCTCGGGCCATTGATTATTGGGGTCCTCATCATTTGGTAATCGTATACCACACTTCCATAACCAGTTTTCAAAATCTATATAATCTATTTCACCAGCTTCTTCACCAGTAGGATAGTTAGAACATTGTATTATACTCTTTATCATATAGTTTAAAACCTTTTCATATTGTGGTAATGTCATTTCTAACTCTGGTGACATTTTAAATGCCTTCATTAGTTTTATCATATGATTTAATAACTCACCATCAACTACATAAAGTAAGTGGTCTTGAAATGGTTTATCTTCCCAAGATTTTTTCACTATATTACTATCCAAAGAAACGAAAATGCTAATCCTAATCCGAAACCAACAGCTATACCGATAATGATATAATCTATTTGTTCTTCATTGTTTAGATATTTCCTCATATTATTTATCCTTTCTGTTCTAACTTATCTCTTAAAACTTTTCCTATGTTTAGAAATCATATAAATGTAATTATCAGTTGGGGCGTTATAGAATGCACTTATTTTTTCCCAATGTCTATGTATGGTACAGAACTCAACTAATCTATCATTGTGACTCATTACGATAGGTTCTTTATATGTATGTTCTATTTTATTAATGTTATCCTTTAATCTGTATCCCCAGTTTTTAAAAATATATTCTTCTGGAATTTCTTCGTGAAACTTACCATCAATATAATATCGTGTGGTATTATATGATATTGCTCCACTTGGTGTATTCGTACATCTCCAACTGAATAGTACAAATACTAAACACATTACTAACCAAACTAATGTTGGTGTATACCTATTCATAACTTTTTCCTTTACCAAACATTATCTATCAGTTTCATTGCCTCTTTAATATTCTTTACTCTATTCTGTGCGTCTACTTTTTCATTCCAAGGTCGGTCTAATAATAAAAATCCATCTCCCATCTGACGACCATATACCCAGGCCTCATGATTGTTAGGTGAATCATCTATTAAATAATCTACCTCTACTTGCCACTTCTTCCTACCTTTCTTAAACACCACACTACTAAAACCTAATCCTTGATTACCTAACCAAGTCAAAGTGTGATGACAACATATAGGATGTTGTGATGTTATACAAACAAATGTATATTCATCTTCTTTAATTCTTTCTCTTAGATAATCTACATTCTCTTTAATCGGTGTTCCGTTACTTAGAATATTATGTGCAAATTCTTCTCGGTAGATTCTCTGTATTTCTTCTTTAGGTGCATTAAAACTATTCTCCAAATCCCAATCGGTCATTTCCTTTGGTGTATCAACCGCATTCATTATATACTCTGGATAATGTTCTTTGATAACTTTATGTAAGTCTAACGAAAAATCTCGTATGACTCCATCTACATCTATACCTATTCTTTTCTTCATTCTATTCCTTTATTATTAAAATTTCGTGAGACTCTTTTGTAATCTTACCATCAGTTCTATTCTTACCTATTCGAGTTTCACCTTGTCCATAACTATACTTCCAATCAGGAAATACTTGTTTAAAGTCTTTGTAATACTCTCGTATGGTTTCACAATTATTATATGATAATATAAATGAACCTTTATGACTATGTAATAAATCCCTCATCAACTCGTGGTCGAAATCATTATGATGTACTGGCCAGTTATTGTTGGGATATAACCCTTTAAACATTTTATTATCAGAATCCTTTTCCATATAGTATGGTGGATCTAAATAAATCATATCATTGGGAAAGTTAGGTATTACTTCTTCAAATGATTTATTCTCTACTTGTAAGTTAGAACATTTAAAATCTCTAACTCTTTCTATCATCTTGGTGTATTTCTTCTCATCCTTATATACCGAACTGAACCAACCTAAGAATGCGGGTCCAAAAGATAGGTTATGATTATAGAAATAATATGCTGCCCCATCTAAGTTATCTAAGAATATTGGTTTTCTTTTATAGTGGTCTGTTGGCCAATCCTTGAATAACTCTTGAACCTTTGTCCAACATTGTAATTCATTCTTAATCATCTTATATGTATCTTTTGTACATTTTAAACCATGTAGTATCTCGTACATTTCTTCTTGTCTATGTAGTTGATGTTTCCAATAATTGGTCAAACACCAAAAGACATCAAACCCCAATACAGGAATGTTCTGTTCAGATGCCCAGCGAACTTCTAAACTTCCACCACCTATAAAGGGGCTAATTATTCTTTTTGGTTTTGGAAAAAATGGTAAGTGTTCACTTATAGTATTATAAGCTTTACTCTTACCACCAGCATATCTTATTGGTGTTTTCATACGAAAGGTGGTTTCTCCTCGGATATCCATTCAATGTCTTTACAACCCTTTTCAATAACTAACTTCGTTATCTGTTTCACACTATCTCCATACAGCCAAAATTTAATAACCTTACCATCTGGTTTAAATATTCCCATATCTCTTGCTTTAATGTGATACCATTTTTTAGATGTCATCTTCCCAACGACCTTCGTGAAACCCATCTGCGAAATGTTTAATTGTCATTGATGGATTAACAGATTTACCAGTTTCTATATCTACATTTGCATCATCAACGATACGACAATTCAATTCCGATAGTCTATCTTCGAACTCTTCTCTCATCATATCATAATCATATACTTTCTTACCATCCTTATCTTCGTGGTAATATATTGGTATCTGAATACCAGCGTGTTCTTCTATTTTACTCATTTATTATTCCCTATTTAATATGGTGGAGCTGACAGGGATCGAACCTGCGACCTCCACAGTGCAAGTGTGGCGTTCTCCCAACTGAACTACAGCCCCATATTTCTTTAACTTGGTTTATCATAACCCCTTGTCAAATCTACCTTTATGTTTTGTGCTAAGGCATCTACCGTATACTTTGCTGTCTTTAAAGATATTGTGGTCCCAAAATCTCTATCCATAACATTCCTATAATGTTTAATGGCGGAAATCTTCTGACCTTGTGTTATAAAATCTTTAACCTCTTTCTCTAACTGAACCAATGGTAAAACATCCCACTCACCATTATGTATCTTATTACGGATAGTCCATATATGATTGGATTCTTCCATTATATTAACCATCTCTCTTTGACTACATCTTTCTTCATCAACCATCATAACTCTTCTTTCGTGGTCAATAGAATGCTGACTAAACAAATGAGTATCTGGTTCTACATCTGGTTCTGTCTTAGCAATTAACTTGGTTAATTTGTTTAACCTCTTTAGTAAATCTTTCTTCTTCATAAATATTTAATATTCTGTTTTCCTATACCAGTTAGGTTTCATTTTAATTTTCTCGTCTATCCTCTGTCGGATAATCTTATAATCCTCTACTCGTGGCATCCAATCATTCCATAACTCATTGGGCCATTGTTCTCGTTTGAATACTCGTGATGAGTCAGGATTCATCCCACGGGCTTTCATTTCAGTTCGTAGTTCATCATATCGTTTAGATAGATACTTACCCTTATTATAAAAGAACTTTACATGACCAGTATTTAATGTATATCTTTTTGGAATACTCTTTGGATTCCAGTTCTTTGATTTAAGACTTCTCTGTAATGCTGAACCAACCATGAATATCTCACGATACTC
>Ga0208407_1001186_pt1 | contig 12082 bp, 9 predicted proteins | sample ETNtaG_9_FD_185775 | JGI IMG/M metagenome (GOLD analysis project Ga0208407, IMG submission 185775) | Marine microbial and viral communities from oxygen minimum zone, Eastern Pacific Ocean - ETNP201406SV69 (SPAdes) (version 2) | ecosystem: Environmental > Aquatic > Marine > Oceanic ...
TGCCTTCAAAAACTTCTAAGGGTGTTCGAGATAGAGCAAGTTATCTATCTAATTTATATGAAATTGAAAATAATCATCCTGCAAATCAACCATTAATTTCTTGGGGATTTCATCACTATTTCCATGGGAAATTAACCAAACATGATCTAGATAAAATTTCTTCAATCAGACCCATTATTATTATTCATAGATCTTTCCATGAATTCATTTTAAATACTCCAGCAATGAAGCTATTGGGAATAAATAAAGAGGCATTTAATGATCTTGAAGAGGATAATCATTTAGCAAATTTTGATGATGGTCATTTTTCTGAGAGGGGCGCGATTATTGTTTTACCTAAATTAATGCAAGTGTTAGCTTCGCCAACAGCATTAATGCAAGGCCTCCGAAAGACAAGGGATTATTTGCATAGTAATGGAATTACCGTTATTGGCAATCCAGGCTCAATGTATAACAAGGATCTGCAAACAGCAAAGAATCTTATATTTGGAAATGTAGATTCACCTTTTGAGTCATATTTTTTTCCAAGCGCATTAAACTTATCTGAGCAGTTTAAATTTAATGAAGTTTTGGATGCTGCAAAAGAGCAATCAACCTGGGGCGCAGGCAAATTAAATTATTTACCTAAGCATATTAAGCTATTTGCTGATGGCGCTATGTATTCTCAAAATATGGTAATGCGAGATGGCTATATTGATAATCATGAGGGTTCGTGGCTGATGAGCCTAGATACTTTTGAGAACCTCTTTAGGGTATTTTGGGATGATGGATATCAAATTCATATCCATCAGAATGGAGATGCAGGCTTGGATAGATTGCTTGCAACCTTAAAAAAAAACTTAGATATCAATCCTAGAACTGATCATCGAACAACAGTAGTCCATTTTGGATATTCAGCAAAAGATCAATTAGAGCAAATGAAAAAATTAGGTGTAGTGGTAAGTGCAAATCCTTACTATGTAACAGCTCTTTCTGATTTATACAGCAGAAAAGGAGTTGGGTACGAACGCTCTCAAGAAATGGTTAGATTGGGCGATGCAATAAAAGCAGGTATTAAGGTAGCACTTCATTCTGATATGCCTATGGCTCCAGCATCTCCATTGATGTTGATGCATGCAGCAGTAAATAGAGATAATTTTGCTGGAAAAGTTGCCGGACCCAATCAGAGAATTAGTAAAATTGAAGCATTGAAGGCTGTGACAATAAATTCAGCATATGTTTTGAGATTGGAGAAAATGTATGGATCAATAGAAGTAGGCAAATATGCAAACTTTACTGCTCTAAATAAAAACCCCTTAATGGTTAAAAATCACGAAATAAAGAATATTGAAATTCTTGGTACGGTCATTAAAGGCGACGCAATGCCGTTAAACTAATTCTCTCTTTATGCAGATCGGTGAAATGCTATTAATTAGCAAAGAAGAACTTGCAAAAATTCAATCTTAATTAAGAGGCCAATCGCAAGTGATCTAATAGGTCCCTCTCGAATTGACGAAGGATCTCTGGCTCAATCAAATGTCTCATGTCATCAATAATTTTTAGCTTGCTGTGTGGTATTAATTTGTGCATCTTATATGCATTCTTCAAGCGAATCATTGGATCATGTTTGCCATGAATAATTAAAGTTGGGGCTTTAATCTTTTGAATTTTTTTTATCCTATCTTTTGAGGCCAATATTGAAAGTAGTTGCCTTCCGTACCCAGAGCCATCCTGGGCACGATTTAAGTTTTGGATTGTTTCTTCTCGAAATTCTGGAGTATCTACAACTCGGTCCTTCATTCCAATTAAGGAAACAATTTTAATTTCCCTTTTGATCACATCCTCAACTGAGGCATTAGGATTTTTAGATCTTTCCAGCATAAGGTCTCTAACTGGTTTTGTCGGAGAATTCATTGGACTAGGTGTTGAAGCTGTTGAAGCAATCAAAGTAAAAGATTTAACTTTTTGAGGATATTGAGCGCTTATAATTTGCGCAATCATTCCACCCATTGAGGTGCCTAATACATGCGCTTGATTAATGTTTAATTGCTCAAGCAGCTTAATCCCATCATCGGCCATATCATCAATTGTGTATTCTGATTTAATCGGAATTCTGCAGAAGTACTTAATATAATCCAGAATGAAAGATGGTGTGCCTAAAAATCTTGAGGATAGACCAACATCTCTATTGTCATAAGTTATAGGTCTGAAATTATGTGCTTGCAAAAAGTTGATTAAATGAGGTGGCCAGTGCACAAGTTGAGCTCCCAGACCATGGACCATGAGAATAGGATCTCCGCCCACAGGACCATAGTCGCGATAAAAAATTCTTACTCCGTTATTGTCAGCGAAACCCTCAGAATATTCTGCATTCCCAGTCATATATCTTTAAATTTTTTTTTAAAATATGTTTTTATACTAATGCACACTACAAATATTACCAACAATAGATAAGACTGTTATAGTCAACAAATATTTATGATCTCAAACGCAGTTTCAAATAAAGTTAGAGCGGCATATGGCATAGGAGATTATGCAATTTGCTTATATTGGAGCGGGGTAGGTTTATACCTTCTTTATTTTTATACCGATGTGGTTGGCATCACTCCTTTATTGGCGGGCTGGATATATGCCCTTGGCATAGCTTGGGATGCTATTACAGATCCTTTCATGGGGTATCTTGCAGAAAGAACTCGAAGCAAAATGGGCAGTTATCGACCTTACATTTTTTATGGCGCAATTCCACTTGCCCTATCATTTGTTTTACTTTTCTGGGTTCCTCCATTTGAGGGATTAATATTATTTGTTTTCTTGTTAACAGTTAATTTGGTTCATAGAACATGCTTTACCATTGTTAGTGTTCCATATTCTTCTCTTACAGCTAGGATTACTGATGATAGTGATGAACGCACAAAGCTTACGACTGCACGTATGATTGGGGCTTCCTTTGGCACTCTTTCAGTTTCAGCCTTGGGTTTCCCAATTGTTTTATGGTTTGGGGGAGGTGATGAGGCAATTGGCTTCATCTTTTTTGGAATGGTTTGCGGGCTTACAGCTATTCTCGTATTAAGTGTCACCGTTCGATTTGTAAAAGAAAGAGAATTCAATTTTAGCCCGACTCAGATACCAAGTTTTTCGAAGGTTTCAAAATCAGTTGCAAAAAATTACCCATTTTGGATTGTTTTTGGATCAATTTTAATTCTTGGATCTACTTCTATTATGTTTAACAACAACTTAATTTATTTTGTTAAGTACTCCTTAGATCTCCATGAATATCAAGGTTTAATTTTAGGAGTTAGCAGCGGAGCGGCACTCCTAGCTATTCCTTTTTGGGCATATGCAGCACTAAAAATTGGTAAGAGAAATTCATGGATGGCTGCAATGGCATTATTGTTAGTTGGATTTTTAGTTTTTTATTTTTACCCAATTACTTCACTCAATGAATTACTACTTGTGTTGGGATTTATTGGAATCGGTAACGGTGCAACTGGTATTTTATTTTGGTCAATGCTTCCAGACACCATTGAGTATGGAGAGTGGAAAACAGGAGTTCGTACAGAATCCTCTTTATATGGTTTTATGACTTTTGCTCAAAAAGGAGCAATAGCATTCGCAGCTATTCTCTTGGGCATGGCATTAACTCAAATTGGTTTCGAGCCAAATCAAATTCAATCTGAGGAAACGCTATCTGGATTAAAATTTATTATGACTTGGATACCTTTAACAGGCATTTTCATTAGTTTTGTATTAGTTTCTTTCTATCCTATAGATAAGAATTTTCATCAAAAATTAATTAATGAAATTGAGGTAAGAAAACTAAGTAATGCCTAAAATTAACTGGGGAATCATTGGGCCCGGATCTATTGCTAATGCTTTTTCCCATTCAATTAAAGCTACAACAAATTCCCAGTTAGTTAGTGTTTTTGGAAGAAATGCTAACAAAACAGATAGTTTTGCTAGTAAGTTTAATATTGATGGATGCCATCAATTGAATGATTTCATTTCCTCAAAGGAGATAGATGCCGTTTACATTGCCACGCCTCACAGTGAGCATTTTATTTATGCGCTAGAGGCCATAAAGAATGGCAAACATGTTCTTTGTGAAAAACCATTAACAATGAATGCTTATGAGAGCATGATTTTGTTAGATCTTGCCAATTCCAAAAATATTTTTTTAATGGAAGCATTTATGTATAGAACGCATCCGCAAACCAAGAATATTTTAGATAATCTAAATTATCTTTCTGATGTAAAAGAAAAAGTATCGATCGAAGCTTCTTTTGGGTTTAATGCCGATGTTTCAGAAACACATAGACTCCGCAACCCTATTTTAGGCGGAGGAGCAATATTAGATGTTGGGTGTTATCCATTAACAATGGCCAAGCTAATAGCAGGTCATTTACAGGGTTTGCATTTTGCTGAGCCTAAAAATTTTTCTGCAACTGGCCAAATTGACAAAACTGGTGTTGATTTGCAGTCACATGCACAATTAATTTTTTCTGAATCAATTGAAGCAGAAATAAGTTGTGCTATAAATGAAGATTTTTTAAACAATCTTGTTATCACTCGTGGCAAACACTCTATTACAGTTGCGGATCCATGGCATTGTGGGCAATTTAGAAAAGGAAATTCATCTATCCTGCTTTCACATGAAGGTACTATTAACAATGAGATTAATTACATAGACGACTTTGGGTTATTTGCAAGAGAGATAGAGCATGCTGCAACCTGCATTTTGGACCAAAAAATTGAATCATTGCTTATTTCCCATGCTGAAACTCAGAGCAATATATTTTGGTTAGATAAGTGGCGAAAAGAAATAGATATCGAATGCCCAAGAAGCCTTGTTCAACATTCTCCAATATTGAAATCACAGGCATATTTATATCAAGATCCCAAGCTTCAACGAATTAATCTGCCTGGTCTTGATAAAACTGGCTCAAGACTAGCAATAGGCTGTGACAATCAAACTTCCGATTTGCATGCATTTACGATGTTTGATCATTTTTATGGATCTGGAGGCAGAATTTTTGATACCGCCTATATCTACAATCATGGCATGGGTGATAAATATCTTGGTGATTGGATAAATGCTAGACAGGTTGAAGAAGATGTAGTGGTATTGGGTAAAGCTGCCCATACACCAGAATGTGATCCTAAATATATCCGTCCACAAGTTCTTGAATCTCTAGAGCGGTTGCAGATTTCTCAGCTTGATATTTTTTGTTTGCATAGAGATAACTCAGATATTCCAGTGGGAGAATTTGTTGATGCGTTGGTTGAAATTAAAAATGAAGGCTTGATTAATTTAATAGGTGCATCAAATTGGGAAATGGAACGATTCTCTCAAGCACGAAATTATGCAGCTGAACATGGTAGAGAACCCTTTACTGTTCTGAGTAATAATTTTAGCCTAGCTGAGATGATTGAACCGGTTTGGCCGGGTTGTGTAGGTGTAAACGACAATTTTTTAAAATACCTTATCGAAGAGGAGATTATGTTATTTCCTTGGTCTTCCCAAGCTAGAGGGTTCTTTATAAAAAAGAAAGAGGTTATATCCAGTGAACACTTTTCAAACCCCACCCTAGATGAAGAGAAAAGAGTTTGGCACTATGAAAAAAATTTAAAAAGAAGGCAGGCCTGCTTTGGCTTGGCAGAACAAAGGAATGTGCAGCCAATTCAAATTGCTTTAGCCTATGTATTGCACAAATCAAATTTAATCTTTCCGCTGATTGGGCCAAGATCGATTTCTGAATCTAATAGTTCTATTCAAGCAACTCAAATTGAATTAACCACTACAGAACTTCAAGCACTTGCTCAAGATTGATAGTAGTTTCTAAATAAATATCCTCTGAGGAAGACCCAATTAGAATCTTGTATGCGTCACCTCTTATTTGCCAAGTATTTGCCTCTATTGACCAATGGGAGAAATTTCTGGGTCCAAGCTCAACTTCAAAGTTTTTAACTTCATTTGCTCTTATTTCTGCTTTCACGAAACCCTGTAAGGTTTTGCAAGGCTCGTCATTAAGAGGGTTAGCATAGCCAACATAACATTGAGCTGTTTCTTGTCCTAAAATATTTCCGATATTTTGCACTTCGAATTTACATGAGACGACAAAATCTTTGTCTACTGATACTTCTAGATTTTGATACTTAAAATTTGTATAAGACAATCCATGACCAAAACAAAATAATGGTTTGATTGAATTTTTCTCATACCATCTATACCCAACCAAAAGCTTTTCATGGTAGTTCATTTGTAAATCAGTTCCAGGATAGAATTGGTATGCAGGTGTATCTTCTATTTTTATAGGGAAGGTTGTTGGTAATTTGCCTGATGGATTAATTTCTCCAGACAAAATATCAACCAAAGCATTTCCAAATTCTTGACCAGCAAACCATGTCTGAACTATAGCATTTGCTTTATTTGCCCAGGGCATATGCACTGGAGAGCCGGTATTAAGAATTACAATTGTATTTTGATTGGCTTCTAATACAGCCTCAATTAATTCATTTTGATTTGCAGGCAAATTGAAGTCAGCTCTATCATTTCCTTCTGTTTCCCAGTCAGAATTTGTTCCAACAATCAAAAGAACCTCATCAGCACTCGAAGCGGCATCAATAGACTCTTTAAATATATCTACTTCATCAGGAGCTTGGCAACCTATATAAACTGCTGGAAAACTTCCCTCAAAATGATACTGGACTTCAATTTTATATATTTCTCCCTTTTTAAAATTTACAATTCCTTTTTTGGACGCAGAGCCGAAGGTGAAAAATGCCTCACCAGGATCTGTGCTAGTCCAATTATCAATTAGCTCATTATCATTAATTAGTAAGCGGCATTTTCCGATGCCAAAAATTTCAAACTCATGAGTGCCGGAAATGTCTGGCGTATATTCACAAGAAAACTTCACGGAGATATTTGGTCTATCTTCTTTTGAAATTACATCTTTAGCGAAGCCCTCAAAAACCCAAAACTTACTTCCTGTCAGGTGTTCAGATAGAATTAAGCTTTTATCAAATTGATTTCCATCAAAATACTCCACTAAGAATCCACTGTTATCTTTCATTAGTTTTTCATTTATTTTTGGAAGATATTTATGAGTATGGCAGCCCTTTGAGTATAGAATTTCTTTATTGGATCCTAGTCTTTCTTGTATGGCTGTAAGTGGATGAATTTGATAATGCGGTCTTAGGCTTGCACTTCCTCCGCCAATGATTTGTGCTTCTTTAGCATTGGGCCCAATAACTGCTAATTTCTTAATATCTTTTTTAAGAGGCAACAAACCTTCATTTTTTAACAGAATCATTCCATCAGCCGCTGCCTTTCTTAATAGTGATCTATGTTCAGGTTTGTCAATAGCTTCTTCGTCTTTTATTTCTGGTTGCTGAAAGCGATTTGAGAATTCGGCTACGGTCAAAATTCTTTTTACTTTATCATCGATCAATTCCTCTGAAACTTCATCTGATTTAACGGCATTAATTAATGCTTGCCCCCAAATATTGCTAGGTCCAGGCATTTCAAGATCTAATCCACCATTTGCATTTTCTACAGTTTCAAGTGCCGCCCCCCAATCACTAACCACATAACCATCAAATCCCCATTCTTTTTTCAGTATATTGATTAGTAATTCTGTATGTGAGCTACAAAAGATATTATTTAATTTATTGTATGCACTCATTACAACTTTTGCATTGCCTTCCTTGATACCCATTTCAAATGGCAGCAAATAAATCTCTCTTAAAGTTTGCTCATCTATATTTGAGCTTACTGAATGACGCTCATACTCAGTATCATTGCCAACAAAATGTTTTAAGCAGGCGGCTACGTTTTTAGATTGAACACCTTGAACATAATTGCTTGCAATTTTTCCAGTCAAAAGAGGATCCTCTGAAAAACTTTCAAAATGTCTCCCACCTAAAGGATGCCTGTGGATGTTTATTGTTGGCCCCAGAAGCACATCTACATCTTTTACTTGAGCTTCTTCACCTAAAGCGACTCCAAGATTTTTAATCAAATCAAGATCCCATGATGAACCTATTGATATTGCGCATGGAAAACATGCTGAAGATTTTCCAGAATTTGAGTCACCCCGGACTCCATTTGGACCATCTGACATTTTTAAGCTAGGAACATTTTTTCCATCAATTTTATTGGTATACCAAGAGTTAAAACCACTTAATATGGTGACCTTTTCATCCAAGGTTAATTTTTCTATGATCTGATCTATATTTTTCATGTGATAATCTTAATTCCTTTAAAGTTAAAATACACTTATATATGTCTCTAGAGTTCATTGGTTTTTTTGCTGCGTTATCTATAAAGTGCATTAGATGAAAAATATTCGTACAATCAAATATATAAAAAAAAGGTTAGTTGTATGAAACTAGTATTAGGTCTTTTCGGCTTGGAGAATTTTTACGGCGGAGATATCAATTCATATATTGAACTCTCTCAAATGGGAGAGGAGCTTGGCTTTGATTCAGTGAGTGTTACCGATCATGTTGTGATGGGAAAAAATCTTCACAAATATCCTTTTGGAGACTTTCCCTTGCCGTCAGAAGCGCCATGGCACGAACCATTATCATTACTAACAATGATTGCTGCTAATACAACAAATATTAAGCTTGCAACTGCAATCTTAATTACACCCTTGCGAAACCCTGCTTTATTGGCGAAGACAGCCGCAACAATAGATGTAATTTCAAAAGGTAGACTAGAATTGGGCGTTGGCTTAGGTTGGCAGGAAGAGGAGTTTCAGGCAGCAGGTGTAAGTTTTGACGAACGCTCAGAAATATTTTGGGAAACTTTAGATATTTGTCAGTCCTTGTGGAAAGATAGCCCTGCTTCTTATCAGGGCAATCACTTCAACTTTGAAAATATCTGGTGTCATCCACAGCCAATGCAAGAAGATAATATTCCTTTGCTATTTGGGTTGAAAATGACCCAAACGAACGCAGCAAAGATTGCCAAAATCGGGCATGGCTGGATCCCAATTAAGACAAGTAGAGATTTTATTTCATCAGGTAGAGATATCCTTAAAGAGGCCTTTGCAGCTGCGGGCAGAAAAGATAAGCCAAGAATTAGAGGCCAACTTCCTACCTGTGTTGATAAAAATGGAGTGCCAAATATTGAACTAACATTGCTGGAATTAGAGAAATCAATATCAGCAGGCCTTGATGAAGTAGAGGTTTTTCCTATAAATTTTGCGCAGTCACCTGAGGATATTCAGCAGGTACTAACTTTAATAGCGGAGGTTAAAAAATAATGTCAAAAGAACTTATTCCCACTAAGCTTTCCAACTCATATGCATCAATAATTGACAAACGAAATTTTTCTGAATTGGCCGACATCATGTGGAAGGAATTTACTATGTTAGGACAATTTGAAATTAATGGTTTAGATAACTTTATTGCAGCAATGCAACAACTCGAAAATTATAAAAGTACTATGCATCAGATTATGAATGTTAATGGTTTATGGGCCGATAATACTACTTACAGAGGAGAAACCTACTGCATAGCAAGCCATCTTTTTGATGCTGATGAAAAGTCTTTTAAATTAGATATGGGAATTATTTATTCGGATGTTATAGAAGTAAGAAATGAGGATGCAAAGTTCTTGTCTCGCAGCTTTAGTCTTCAATGGCAGAAAACGGATGAGCTGGACAATATGAAGTGAGGGGCTCTCGAACTAGATTTATCTAATAGTGCGGAGGCTTCTCATAATCGATCGGGGGAAATGAATATTTCTTATTCCCCGAATTATTTTTTTTCTTTTTGGGCAAACGCTTTGCAATTATCTTCGCCGTTTCGTCAGCTGCGGGTGACAATGGATTTAAATCCCCATTCGTTTTTTTATTCAAAATCTTTTGCTAAAGCCAACCTAGTTTCTTGAGGCAAGATTGCGTCTGGGGTTTGATAATTATCGTGATCAGATCCGACCATCACAGATCCGCCTGATTTAAATTCCTTAATTTGATCTGCATTGAATTCGAACCTTAGAAAATGTACAGCTGAGGTTTTGGTCTCATTCTCTCTTTCTAAATCCTCATCTGCAATTGGAAACACCTTATTAGAACTTCCAGCTTTAAGCCATATTTGAGTTTCCACTCCTTTTAACTGAGTAAGTCTGATTTTTCTCTCCGAAACATCTTCATATTCAATTAACATAGTTGCCTTAAGATTCGTTCCAGTTGGGATCATCGGGTTATATGCATCAAGCTCCTCTTTAATACCATCAGCCTCAAAGATTTTTTCAATCCTAAGCATTTCTTGAATCTGGTATTGAATTGTATTTTTATTCTCAAAAAGCAGAGTAATATGCTCTCCAATTTGAACCCTTCTGTTTTTCTTTTCAGACAAAACCTGAGCCTTGAACTCCTCTCTTTTCTCAGAGTACGTTTCTAAGCTAAATAATTCTTCTTTAATTAATGGGTTCATTTTTTCTCCTATTTTAAATGCCATATGCCTCTTTTAAGATTGATATGGGGTGAATTGTAATTTTTATATCTCCCTCTAAACCTTCGCCAACGTGCTTTGATGCCATCGGGCAATCAGATGAAAAAACGCTTGGATCAAACTTTTTAACTTTATTGACCACAGGCTTTCTAATTTTCAGGGAAGTTTTATGAGACTCTTTCTTAACTGCATATGTTCCATCATGACCAGAGCACCTTTCTATGACATCAATTTCTGCACCAGGAATTTTTGAAAGTATTTCTTTAGTCTTAGGGCCAATGTTTTGCACCCGTTGATGGCAAGCAGCTTGATATGAGATCTTATTAAAAGGATTTTTAAAATTCTCATTAAATAAGCTTGATTTTTCTCTCAAGGACAGATATTCAAATGGATCAAACATGTGTTTTTTTATGAGTTGGACATCCTTATTATCAGGAAAAAGGAGAGGGAGCTCTTGCTTAAACATTAAGACACATGAAGGCACCGCGGCAATAATATCAAAACCTGAGTCTATAACTTTTTTTAATCTAGGCACATTGTATTTCATTGCTTTTTCAACGGCCTCCAAGTCTCCCATCTCAAATTTAGGCATGCCACAACATTTTTCTTCTTTAATTAAAGATGTTTGAATGTTGTTATGTTGCAGAACTTTAATTAGATCTTCACCGACATCGGGCGTGCTGTAATTACAATAGCAAGTTCCAAAAACCATTACCTTGCCTGTAGTATTTTCGGTTGTTTGAACCTCAGGATTTTGAGCTGGCATTTTATTAAATCTTTTCTTCAGAGTATTGGATGTAAATTTAGGAAGCGTGGCTTCGGCATGAATGCCAATAGCAGATTCCATAGTTTTTCTAATAATTTTAGTATCGTTAATTTTATTTAATGTAATGTCCACAATAGGTATTGCTCCATACTTTAAAGCTACATCACCACTATTGCTTAGTAAGCTATTTCTTAATCGTGTTTTCAGGCCATCAGTTTTATCTTTAAGTTTTTTAGCTTTAGCTCGCAACATAAGATGCGGGAAATCCAAGGCCCAAGGATGAGGAGGTACATAAGGACATTTTGTTTGATAGCAAAGATCACACATGTAGCACTCGTCAACAACCTTGTTGTAATCTTTAGTATCAACTCCATCAATGTCATAGGTCGGTGATTCATCAATCAAATCAAAAAGTGTTGGGTAAGAGTTGCACAAGCTCACGCATCTTCTACATCCGTGACAAATTTCAAAAGTCCTGTAGAGCTCTTCATCAAGCTTTTTTTGGTCGAAGAAATCTGGTTCTTTCCATGGAACTGGGAGTCGTGTAGGTGCGTCAACCCCACCTTCACGCGAAGACTGTATTTTTTCTGCCATTTTGGGATGCCCAGGATTGTTACCAATCCTGGGTTAATTTAATTATTTAAGCTACTTCGTCTAATGCTTTTTGGAATCTATTTGCATGAGATCTTTCTGCTTTCGCAAGCGTTTCAAACCAGTCAGAAATCTCATCAAAACCTTCATCTCTGGCACTCTTTGCCATGCCAGGGTACATATCAGTATATTCGTGGGTTTCACCAGCGATTGCTGATTTTAGGTTAGCAATCGTATCACCAAAAGGCTCGCCTGTTGCTGGGTCACCACATTCTTCGAGGT
>Ga0208407_1001188_pt1 | contig 12078 bp, 10 predicted proteins | sample ETNtaG_9_FD_185775 | JGI IMG/M metagenome (GOLD analysis project Ga0208407, IMG submission 185775) | Marine microbial and viral communities from oxygen minimum zone, Eastern Pacific Ocean - ETNP201406SV69 (SPAdes) (version 2) | ecosystem: Environmental > Aquatic > Marine > Oceanic ...
TGCTTGGAACTGTTGGAAGAATCTGCCCAAATAGAATATCTGCCAATAATAGAAGAACGAATAGTCGTTGCATCAATAGATCAAAAATGGTTGCCTAAATTCGTTGAATTTGTAGACATCATGAACCCATTGGGACGGCAAATAGTCCGGCGACTTCTTTTGTGCAGCTAACAACCTTAACAAATCCGAACCAAACAATTTGTCAATATATCCATTTTCTTTCCACTGAAATTCTCGAGGATGCAGTTGGTTGATTAACATTATTAATGTTGTTGCAGTTGTTATTGGACTAAACTCATCACGGTCTGTAATGGTTAATTGAATACCACTGCAAGACTGACCATCGTACTGGGGAATCCGTGTGTAATAGATGGATCCAGTAGGACGATAAACCACTGCTTTTAATTCAACACCCTTTAAATTTTGATCATTGAGTTTCTGTAACAGAAATGACGTGGCCAGCCAGGGTGAACCTACAACCATATAAGGTTTCTCCGTTCCAAAACCAATATTCATATTGGTTCCCCGGAAAAGGTCCATTCCAACATAGGCCAACAAACTCTCTTCATTTCGAAGAAATGGTGTTGGATGACGCCAAGTAATTTTCGTCTCATTATACCACATTTCACGGTCCCAATTTGACATAGGCACCACAGTAAGATCAACCCGTTTCAGATCTTTAATCCATCCCATTTCATTAATCATAATGGATGCTTCACCCAATGTGAGACCATGACGAATTGGAAAAAGGTGGTAAGATTCATAAGATTGGAATTCTGTTCGCGGGATAGGCCCATCCACTATATCGCCCCGTAAAGGATTTGGACGATCCAGAACCATAACCGGAATACGCCGCTCTGATGCCGATTCCAATAATTTTGACATGGTGGCAATCACTGTCGTATACCGTGAACCTGTATCTTGGAAATCAATTAAAACTAGATCCACCTTATCCATGACCCAATGCGGTGGATAAACATATTTATTGAACATATCAATAATGGGTGCGCCGTGGACAGGGTCAATTTGCTCTCGCCCAACCAGAGTTGCCCGACTATCGTCAATACCCCAGATCCCATGCTCGGGTGCTAATAAGGCAGCCACCTTTACATCTGGTGCATTCTTCAAAAGATCTAGAATATGGTCACCATTTCTATTTACTGCAGTTTGATTCGTAAAAATGGCAATGGATTTTCCTGCTAATGGTTTAAAATCCATTTGTTCTAGTATATCTAATCCCGTATAAACCTGATCGAAAAACGATAGGTCCGGGATCTCCAATAAAGTGGAATATTCGTATGAATGATGAGATGAATCCTGCCCAAAAGAAATTGTAAAGATAAGAAATAATAAAAGTTTGTATCGGAATCGCTTCATATTCTTATTTAAAATTAGTCGGAAAGGATGGGAATTTGAATAAGAAACTAAAATTTTAATTCAAAGGGTTGATTTTAATATTTAATATCACCACATTCCTTATATCTATGAGCGACTCAAATAATAATAATACCGGCGGCTTCGCCAAAACAACCGATTTCAAATGGCTTGGAATTGGTCTTTTAGTTTTTATCCTGATTGCTTTTATCATGCCAACCCCAGAATCCATGACTCTAAAAGCCCAAGAGCTGTTTGGAAATGACGCATCTTTGGATGTCACCATGAAAGCAAATCATATTCAGCTCACAATGGCATTACTTGCTACCTGTGTGGTTTTCTTTGCAACGGAAGCGGTCCCAATGCCTGCAGTGGCTCTTCTTATTGGATTGGTGCAACTCTTTTTTGGGATTACAGCCCCAAAAATGATTGCAGTGACTTATGCTCACGATGCAGTTTGGTTTATTGCCGGTTCTTTGGCTTTAGGCGCTACATTAGTGAAATATGGTCTCGATAAGCGAGTCGGTATGTTGGTTGTAAACCTGGCTGGCACCAAAACCAGAATGATTGTAATCGGTATTCTTCTCGGAACAGCGATTCCCACAGCATTTGTGGGCGAACACGCGGTTGCAGCCATGTATGTTCCCATTGCCATGGCGCTGTATACATTAACAAATAAATCTATACCCGCCCCTCGGCTTGGAACTTTACTCATGATTACCATTGCTGTAGGCTGCATGATCGGTGGACCCATGAGCCCAACTGGCGGTGCACGGAATGCACTCATGATTGGTTTTCTCAGCAATATGGGGGTTGATGTTTCTTTCATGCAATGGGTTATGATGGGTGTTGCTTATACAATTGTCATGTCTGCAGTGATGGCATTTCTCCTTCCACTTCTTTTTAAGCCGGAAGTAGATGATTTAAGTGAAGCTGTCGATTTCTTAAAGAAAGATCTAGAAAAACATGGTGCAATGACTGGCAAACAAAAATTAGTTGCTGCCATTATGGGATTGGTAGTTTTTCTATGGATCACAGATAAATCGTTGGTGGCAAGTTTATTGGGATTTTCCCTGGGATTAGGCGGGATTGCTATATCCGGTGCAGTTCTTTATATGCTTTGTGGACTCACATCCTGGAAAGATTATGAAGATAAGGTTAGTTGGGGCGTAATTGTCCTTTATGCTGGTTGTATTAGTTTGGGAACAGTTTTTAAAGTTACAGGTGCATCCAGTTGGTTTGCTGATCAAATTATGAATATGGTGGCGCCATTAGGACTTAATTCAGGTGTTGGCCTTGTGATACTTATGTGCTGTATTGGAGCCGTACTTACAAATCTCATGAGTGCCGGTGCAACGGTAGCTGTTATTGGTCCTGTTGTATTAGACATGGCAGTTGCTTCTAACACAAACCCTGTTCTTGTTGGTGTTGGCCTTGCCATTGCAACATCAATGGCCTATTGGTTAGTAATTGGCACACCTGCCAGTTCCATTGTTTATGCCAGTGGACAATTAGAATCCAAAGATTTTATTCGAATGGCAACCATCGGATGGCCTATAGCACTCGTGGCTTTATCCGTGATTATTGTAATATACTGGGTTGGTGTTTTGGGAATAGATCCTGCAGGGACGGGATTCTAAAGGAGCTTTAAAATGGAAATTGCAATCATTGTTATTCTAATTGGGTTATTGGTCTATGGATTAAATGAAAAAAGAGATAAAAAGCATGATAAACTTGACACAGACCGCGAGCAAAATAAAGCACAAAAAGAAGAAGATGCTAATGCAGATATTGTTTCATATGGACAAGTTCAAGAAAGAAAAGGTCAACTCAATGAGTTGATTGATGCCAATCTTGGAGAACATCCTAAACAATCTGCACAACTGAAAGATATTATAGAAGATTGGGCAAATCTCAAGATCGAATCATTTGAGAATCGCCGTTCCTGGGTCCGGAGTCCAGGACAAAAGAAAACAGATGATTAAATAATCAATTTTTAGATTACAATCCTCTCTGTTCGTCCATGGATTGCAGTAAGTAACACATAGGTAGTTGTGTTAATCTCTCTTGCAATAGTTTCTACCGCTATTTCGTTACCATCCTTCTTTCCAAAAAATAAAACTTCTTCTCCTTCTTCTGGCTCTACATTACCAAAATCAACCATGAATTGATCCATACATACCCTGCCAGCTATTTTATAAGTCTGACCTTTATATCCCACAAACCCTTTTTCATACCAAGGCCTTGGAAAACCATCAGCAAACCCAGCTTGAACCACAGCGATATTTGTTTCTTTTTCTGTGGTGAATACACCACCATAACTCACCTGTGTTCCAGCCGGAACCTTTCGAACATTCACAATAGGGCCACAAAAACTCATAACGGGCTCAACACTAATATCCATGGGAACTTCTTCCGAAGGCAACACACCGTACAGGAGCATTCCAACTCGAATCATATTGAAATATGCATTTGGTAGATTCAGGATTGCACCGCTATTGGAACAATGAACATATTTGAAATTAATTCCTGTATTTTTACCTTTGTCAACAATTGCATTAAATTGTTCCAGTTGGAATTCTGCATATGAAAGATCACCTTCATCTGCCGTTGCAAAATGAGAATAAATTCCTTCCGGATTCAAATGATTATTAACAATAAAAGTAAACACTGTATGGGCTTCCGCCACATCAAATCCTAATCGTGTCATTCCTGTATCAAACTTTAGATGAAATGTTGGGCAAGTTCCTGTTTTAATATGGAAATCTGACAATGCTTTTAAATCGGTCATTGTACATACATTCAAGGTAAAGTTTAATTCACTTGCCTTTGAGATTAACTTGGGTTGGATCCGAGAAAAAATAAGTATTTCATTATCAATTCCATTATCGCGGAGTTCAATGGCTTCTTCAAATGCAAAAACTGCAAAAATAATTCCCGATTCTTTCGAGAGAACTTTAGATATTTCTAAAGCACCATGACCATAACCATTAGCCTTTACCACGCACACTAGTTTTCTGTCTCCTATATGACGACGAATATTCCATAGGTTTTGCTTGAGCCTGTCCGTGTGTATGTATGATTTTGGGCCAATGGAAGTCATAACTGGAATTCTGCAAGGAGTGCTTTCTTTAATTCATCAAATGAATCAAAAGTTTCAGTTGAACAGGATGAGATCCATCCGCTTAATTTTTCTTTCGGAAGTTTATTTACTAAAAATATTGGTCTATCCACCCAATAGGCCATGGTGACCTCACCATGTGTCCCACCGCCGTATAATATACTTTCATCCCAAAGGACAATTAAATAGTCCACTTTACCGATGACTGCACGAAGATCTTGATTAATAAGTAATCGAATGAATTCCTTATATTTTCCATGGTCGGTCGTTTTCCAGTCTTGATATTCTTCCGCACCATGTGCTAGAACTGTTTTTTTGGTTTCAATTACTGGATCAATCGTGTCATGCCCAAGATTTTCCTTTAACCAATTTGTCATGTCACTACGCCAATCTGCACCTTCATTTTGAGCGTTTTCCATACCGCCAGACAAATATGCAATCAATGGCGTAATTTCCGTTTTAAGATTTGAGTATTAGCAATCACCCAAAAAATAACTAGCACTAAATGATAAACTAGCATCGGCCAATCAATGATATTGGTATTTATATACAATTGAAATACCTGGAACGGGATAGAAATGGGTTGCCATTTTAAAAATGAGTCGATTCCCATTGGGAAAAAACCGAATTCAATGATAAAACCATTTCCGAATAAAATAAAAATGAATGTGATGAAAATAATCATAGAAAATGTTGTCACTGTATTAATAAGTAATCCCATACTGATTAAAAGATTTCCAAGTAACAATAAGTATAATGAAAGGCAAACTATCATGAAAAGGATTTGAATCACAGATAATGGAAAAGAAGATATTGCTGAAAATATTCCTAATGAGATTACACCAAGAATTATGGCCTCAATTCCTGAAACGATGAGGTATCCAAAAATCACCATGCGTTTTCGGTAAGGAGCGAGTGCCACATGGGCGAGGACTTTACGATGAACCCTAAGGTCAAAGAAATCTCGGTAAATAAGAGGAAACAATCCCATAGATGAAATGATAAAAATGAAACCGGGAATGACCCAAAGTTCGAAAGGCATGCCCGACAAACTATTCTTCATGATATTATTCAATGAAAGGCCTACCAATACATAAAGTATAACAGGCAGAGTAAGTAATAATAGTAAACTCGGAACCAAGCGGTTTTTCCACGACCAGACTCGCCGCATGATCAATGCGTAAATCAATCCAATCCTCGTCCGGCAAATTCGGAATCCAGTAAATCCCGTAGGCCTAATTTCTTTACATTCAAGTCAATCATTAGTTCGTCAGATGCTGTACGTATCACATCAAAGAATACATTACGAGTTCGTCCATAAAAGTGAAAAATATTATCTAATCGATTTGGAGAGACAACCGTCGCCACATTAGCCAATTTCTTATATAATGCTTTGGATAAATTTTCAAATTCTATCTGAAACTGATGATAGTCTAAGGTACTTTCCAATAATTTATCCAAATGTCCATCCATGAGAATTTGCCCTTCATGAAAAACCAGAATTCGATCATGTGCTTGTTCGATCTCAACCAACGCATTGCTCACATAAACAATTGTTTTATTTCCTTTCAATTCCTTCAGGACATCCCAGGTCAGGCGAATAGATTCTGCATCCATATAACCCGTTGGCTCATCCATGATTAAAACATCTGGATCATGAACCAATTCTCGAACTAACATCGTTTTTTTCTGAGTGCCATGAGATACATTCATAGCCAATTCATTTAAATATTGCGTGAGGTTCAGGGCATCTGCATAACGTAAAATACGAGAAGATGCAGTGGATTTACTTACTTTATACAAATTAGAAGTGAATCGTATATTTTGTTCAAGGGTCAACCATGGATCCAAGTCATTTTCATGAGGCACATATCCAATTAGTTTACGAGTTTCCTGACGGCGCTTATCCATATCCAATCCATGAATGAAAACTTGACCATAATTGGGGTTCTCAAAGCCAGATAAGAGTTTCAACAATGTTGTTTTCCCTGAATCATTTACGCCAACAATGGCAACAAGACTCCCCCGCTCTACACCAAAATTAAGTCCAGCAAGGATTGTTTTATCCCCTATCAGTTTTCCAACTTTTTTTAATGTTATACTTGCTTCCATTTTATTTATCTACTGCCCTATCTAATCTTAATACATATTCCATCTAGTGTGCTTCAAACCAATTTTGGCCAATCCCATAATCCACAACCAATGGTACAGATAACTTCATAGCATTTTCCATTTTATCCACAACCAATTTTATTAATAATTCTTCTTCAGATTCCGGAAATTCGAATAATAATTCATCATGAATTTGAAGAACCATTTTTGACTTCATTTTTTGTGCTACTATTTCATTATGAATGGAACACATGGCCAATTTGATCATTTCCGCTGCAGAACCTTGAATTGGCATATTTATGGCCATCCTTTCTGCAGCTTGTCGTTTTAGACCATTGTCAGAATTTGCATCCCAAACAGGACGACGACGGCCTAACATTGTTTCCACAAATTTATCATTTCGGGCTTTTTCCAGAGTAGAATCTATATAATTCCTGATACCTGAATACTGATCAAAATATGAATCTATTATAGCAACCGCTTCAATTCTTGGAATCCCCAATTCCTGGCTCATTCGAAAGGGGCCTGCCCCATACATGATGCCAAAATTCACAACTTTTGCCGTTCGACGCATTTCTGGTAGGACTGCATCTAATGGGACATTAAAAACATGACTTGCTGTTCGTGAGTGTATATCTTCCCCATTCTGAAAAGCTTGAATCAAACCTTTATCCTGACTTAAATGTGCCATCACTCGAAGTTCTACTTGGGAATAATCTGCAGAAAATATTTTCCAACCAGATGTTTTTGCTCTAAATGCTTTCCGAATTTCCCGGCCCTCTTCTTTTTTGATTGGAATATTTTGAAAATTTGGGTTTGTACTAGACAAACGTCCCGTTGCAGCTATGGTTTGATTAAATGTTGAATGAATCCTTTCTGTTTCATCATTCACTAATTCTGGTAGTGCATCCACATAAGTGTTTTTCAGTTTATTATATTTCCGGTATTCTAAGATATGCCTTGGTAGTTCATGGTGATTTTTTAATTGTTGTAAAACTATTTCTGCTGTACTTCGTTTCTTGATCTGGGGTAATTCCAAAATATCAAAAAGAATATTCGCCAACTGCTGGGTTGAATTAATATTGAATTCTGTTCCAGCTAACCGATGAATATCGTATATAAGTGCATCCAATTTTTTTCCTAAATCATCAGACATCTCCTTTAAAAAGTCCAGATCCACAAATGTACCTCCATATTCCATTTCAAGAAGAATAGGAATCAAAGGTACTTCAATAGTGGAAAAGAACTCATAGAGTTCTGCCTCTTTTAATCTGTTTTTAAATAATTCAGTGAGCTGAAAAACAATATCTGCATCCTCTATCGAAAAAAATGCTGCTTTTTCTATAGACACCTGATCTATTGTGATCTGATTTTTCCCCTTCCCAACCAACTCTTCAATTGGCACCATTTCATAATTGAGATGTTCTAGACTCAAGGTGTCTAACTTTAATGACCGGGCAGCTGGATTCAGTAAATGAGCGGCAATCATAGTGTCAAATTCAATCCCTTTTACCGTTACACCACATCGCTTGAGAATCAATGAATCATATTTGATATTTTGGCCAGTCTTATAGATTGAGTCATCTTCAAGAATAGGTTTTAATTTTTCCAGGACAATTTCCAGGTCATTTTCTCCGAAATTATTATTTTCTTTCTCCAAATATTGGATTGGTACATACCACCCGGAATCTGCTTTATTTGAAAAACTCAATCCAACAATGTCTGCCTTCATAGCATGAATTGATGTTGTTTCAAGAGCAAAAGAAAACCATTTAGATATTTTCAATGATTTTACAAGGTCGTTTAAACTCTTTTCAGTCAGGACTGTATTATAATTCTTCTCTACATTATCCTTTTTTATCTTCACTTCAACATTGGATTCAGCGACCAATTGTTTTAAGAGGGCATGAAACTCCAATTCAGTAAATTTGTCAGCACATGCATCCATATTTATATCCTGTTTCTCTAATTCACCCACGCTACAGGATAGTTCCACATCAGTGAGAATTGTAACCAGTTCTTTACTTAATATGGCATTTTCAACACCATCTTTTAAACCATTGTGAGCTCGTTTATTGGTGACTTTATCTGCATTCTCTAATGCGCCTTCTAATGATCCATAGGATTTGATTAGTTTTACTGCTGTTTTTTCTCCCACACCGGGCACACCGGGCACATTATCAGAACTGTCGCCCATGAGTCCCAAAAGATCGATGATCTTATTGGGAGGCACGCCCCATTTCTCTTCTACCTTAGCAGAATTATATATAATGGGGTGAGGTGTTTTCCGAGTTCCCGGTGCAAACATAAAAATATGGTCATTCATGAGTTGCATAAAGTCTTTATCACCACTCACAATATAGGTATCTAACCCTTCTTTTTCTGCCTGGACCGCCAATGTACCGATGATATCATCTGCTTCCACACCTGGCTTTTTCAAAACGGGTAGATTCATGGCTTCCAACATTTCCCAAAGATGGGGCAATTGAAGCTGCATTTCATCAGGCATTGGTGAACGGTTTGCTTTGTACTCCTTGTACATATCATGGCGAAAGGTTTTTTCTTTGGAATCAAAGGCACAGGCAATATAGTCAGGATTTTGAGATTTGATTAGTTTCAGCACTTGATTTGCAAAACCAAAGAGTGCGCTGGTATGAAGTCCATAACTGGTAATGAGTGGATTTCTAATCAACGCAAAATGGGCGCGATAAAGAAGCGCATATCCATCCAGTATATAAAAGCGTTTCCTGTTAGTTTTATTAGAAGACATCGGCAAAAAATTACGGCACTCTTTTCTCCTGTACCACTCACAATTTATATAAAAAAAAAGCCCCTTCCTTTAATAAACCAAGGATTAGGGGCTTTTTAATAATCAGATAGAATCTGACGTGGGTTACATCATGCCACCCATGCCACCCATACCACCCATACCACCCATACCTGGGTCGGCATCGGAGGCATTTTTTCATCTTCAGGTACGTCAGTAATTGCAACTTCAGTCGTCAGAATCATACCAGCAATAGATGTCGCATTTTCAACAGCAACGCGAGCAACTTTTGCAGGGTCAATAATTCCAGCTTCAAACATGTTTACATATTCGTCCTTTCTTGCGTCATAACCGTAGTCTTTTTTACCTTTACGAACATCCTGAACAATGATGGATGCTTCTACTCCAGCATTCGAACAAATTTGACGAATCGGAGCTTCTAAAGCGCGGCGCATTATATCAACACCCACTTGCTGCTCGTCATCAACTTTAAGTCCATCCAATGAAGGAACTGCACGAAGGAGAACAACCCCGCCACCTGGAACTATTCCTTCTTCCACAGCGGCGCGTGTTGCATGAAGTGCATCTTCAACACGTGCTTTTTTCTCTTTCATTTCAACTTCAGTTGGTGCACCAACATTTATCACTGCAACACCGCCTGACAATTTCGCCAGTCTTTCTTGCAGTTTTTCACGGTCATAATCAGATGATGTTTTATCAATTTGAACTTTGATCTCGTTAATCCGCGCTTTAATTGCATCTGCAGATCCACCACCATCAACGATGGTTGAATTATCTTTATCAGATACAACACGTTTTGCAGTACCAAGATAGTCTAGATTAGCATTATCCAGTTTGTAACCTGCATCTTCTGAGATGACTGTTCCACCGGTTAGTACTGCTATATCTTCCAACATAGCTTTGCGACGATCTCCAAATCCCGGTGCTTTTACAGCCAATACTTTGAAAGTACCCCGAAGTTTGTTTACGACCAATGTTGCTAATGCTTCACCATCAATGTCTTCAGCAATAATGACAACAGGTTTACCAGTTTGAACCACTTTTTCCAATAACGGGAGTAGATCTTTCATATTGCTTATCTTTTTATCATGAATCAAAATATATGGATCTTCCATTTCGGCATCCATAGATTCTGAATTTGTCACAAAGTAAGGTGAAAGATACCCACGGTCGAATTGCATCCCTTCAACAAATTCTAGGAACGTTTCAGCTGTCTTGGATTCTTCAACAGTAATAACACCGTCTTTTCCAACTTTTTCCATCGCTTCCGCTATTTTATCACCAATCTCTTTGTCATCGTTTGCAGAAATAGTTGCAACTTGAGCGATTTGTTGTGAATCTGGTAAATCCTTAGATTGACCTTTAATTGCTTCAACAATAACATCTCGGGCAGCATCAATGCCACGTTTAATGGACATTGGGTTAGCCCCAGCGGTTACATTCTTGATCCCTTCGGTTACGATGGATTGTGCCAAAACAGTCGCAGTAGTTGTTCCATCACCTGCAACATCAGATGTTTTGGATGCAACTTCACGTACCATTTGTGCGCCTACATTCTCGAGTTTATTTTCGACTTCAATTTCTTTCGCAACGGTGACACCATCTTTGGTTACTGTAGGTGCTCCGAACTTTTTCTCAATAACGACGTTCCGTCCTTTAGGTCCCAGTGTTACTTTGACCGCATTGGCCAATTTATCTACACCAGCTTTTAAAGAATTACGAGCGTCAAGAGAATATGTAATGTCTTTTGCCATTATTATTATCTCCTTACAATACGGCTAGTATGTCGCTTTCGCGCATGATTACGTAATCCGTGCCTTCAAGAGCAATCTCAGTTCCGGAATATTTTCCGTAGAGAACTTTGTCTCCTGCTTTCACGGTCATATCTACAATTGTGCCAGCATCACTGGCTTTGCCTGGTCCAATAGCAACAACAGTTCCCTGTTGTGGCTTTTCCTGGGCAGTATCAGGAAGAATGATTCCTCCGGATGATTTTTCTTCAGCTGCATCAGGTTCCACTACAACGCGGTCTGACAATGGCTTTAGTTTTAAACCCATTTCATAAACTCCTTTTATGTGTTGATCTTTATTTAATTAAAGTATTTCTTAAAATCGGCGGCGAATTTACCGCACAATATGTTTTATTTTCAACGATTAAGCTAATGTCTAAATCTGTACATAACTCATACAAATAATGTACCAGGATGACTTATAATTCATTTTGAGAGAACACAGTTAATAATAACGTCAATTTGACATACTTTGACTTTATTTCCCTGTTGATCCAAATCCGCCGGCTCCTCGCAATGTTTCTGTCAATTCGTCTACTAACTGAAGTTGGATGGGGCTTCCATCCATGGCAACCAATTGAAAAAGACGCTGCCTCTCTTCCACAGTATATGGCTCCAATTTAATATTATCTACAGCAGCCATGATTTCACCCCTATAACCCGCATCGATGAGTCCAATAGAATTGCATAGCCGTAGTGGCGTTTTAGCAATACTTGATCGCGGCATTAATAAATATGGTTTATTTTCCATATTTTCGCAGGCAATACCCAAATGGATTAGGGTAGTCTCTCCAACTTCAATTGTTTGTTCCTCGACTACGAATAGATCGATCCCCGCATCGCCATCGTGAAAATGGCCGTGATTCTCGTATAATGATCTGACAGAATTATTA
>Ga0208407_1001191_pt1 | contig 12063 bp, 18 predicted proteins | sample ETNtaG_9_FD_185775 | JGI IMG/M metagenome (GOLD analysis project Ga0208407, IMG submission 185775) | Marine microbial and viral communities from oxygen minimum zone, Eastern Pacific Ocean - ETNP201406SV69 (SPAdes) (version 2) | ecosystem: Environmental > Aquatic > Marine > Oceanic ...
CTAGTTGTTCTATTTGTTTTTCGTACATCTCATTATGTTTAAACAATACAGTTTGTGATAAAGGAATAGCACTTGTAGTAGATAATGCTTTTAAAGCAGATAATGATTTCTTTAATGATGTACCTCGTCTATACTTCTGGTGCATTTGTTCATCTACACCATCTACATCAATAACCATTGATAATCTTCTACCACAATATTTTCCTAGTCTTTTGTAAAAATCTTCTTTACGAATACTACCGTTTGTAGTTATTATAACTTTTGCATTTGAATTATCCATTATGTAATACACGATAGGCTCTATGTCTTTTGCCATCAAAGGGTCACCATATGTACCACAAAAACTATATTCTTTCATATCATCTAAAGTATTTTTAGGAAAATAGTTTTTAAAATCTAACAAAGACCAAGTTGTCAATGGTAAATTTTTTAATGTTTGTAAACCAAATGGCGATGTTCTTTGACATTGTGGACATCTAGCGTTACATAGATTTGTTAAATTTATGTCTGCTACTTGTATCAAAATAATGTTGCCCTTCTACTATGTCTAAAGTAATCTAATTTTTCTTTTGAAAAACACCAAACGTTTTCAATATATATTCTATTCATAAACTCTGCTTTTTCTTCTTCACTTTTAAATAGTTTATCTGATTTAGGTCGTTGCATAATCCTCATACCTATCTGTCCTACAAAGTTATCTTTTAAACTATCAACAAGTTCATCGCTACTATAATATCTTTTGTTTTTTATATTAGGGTCCATGATGTTTACAAACATATGCTTTGATCTCTCAAAACTCTTTTGAGCGACAGGTAAATAAAAATCATCACGCCATTTAGAATACTCATCAAACTTATGCCATGATTGATTTTCCTCTTTTTCACCACCCTCATTATACCTTTCTGTAGAAAAGTATGGTGGACTTGTAAATGCACAATCTATATTATTTATCTTATCCCATGGTAAATCTTCAGCACCACAATTATAGATAGTTACCTTTTTAGGTTTAGATAAGAAACTATTATACGTTTCTACTTGTTTTAAATATTGTTTGTAAGTATTAGGGTTAGGATCACAACCGATATATTCTTCAGCGTCACTAGTAAAGAAACCTGCAAGTCTATCACCCCAGCCACAACTAGTATCTAATACTCTTTTAGCATTTGTCATCTGATAGATTGTCTTTGCTACATTAGGTTTAAATTGTGTTGCAATATATGTACCTAATCTAAATGCTGACATGTAACTCTTATCATTGAGAACACCACCTCTTAATTCTTCTTTATAAATGGGAAGACCATCAGCAGCTTTTTCACCTGTATTAATATTTACTGGTTTCATACCATTGATACCACGCCATATAGGACCTAAACAACGCCATATATCTTTTGCTGTACCATTGTGCCATACGTCCATAGGTGCTTTGAAACCAAAACTACCACAATTCAATCTTAAATGTTGATGAAAGTAATTACTTAAATCATTAAATATAGATGGTGCGTCTATGATACCTAGACCATGGTCTTTAAAATTATATTTGTAATCGTCATATTTTTCTTTTACATTCTTCTCTACTTGTTCTATAGGTTTTACATATTCCCATACATCTTGTTTCTGTAAAGATTTAAATGCCTGACGCATTATCTCATATGAAATCTCCTTTAGAGGAAACTTTGGTCTGTGTGTTGCAATATATTCTGCAAGGTCCTCTCTAAATTTTTCTTTACCTATATCGTTAGTGACCGTTTCAAAGGTCTGTTGATCCATTATAGGTAATTTGTTTTCGTCAGCGTATTTACTTAATGTCATATTCAAAATTTTGTGTTTCTTCATTTATATGTACTTGTTTAGCACCATTCTTAATATGAAAGTGTGTAGCCATTGGTGTTAATGGAGATAAAGTTATCAATCTTTCTACTTTATTTTTCTTTGCCCACTCACCTAGTTTTTTTACTATCTCTCTACCTGCACCTCTTTTACGAGACCATACCGTATATGCAATGGCAATCTTACCATCATTCCAAGGAGTTGGTACTCTGGACATATAATCCATTTCTCTAACGGTGTAAGGTATTTCAGGACAAAATGCAACGCAAACTATTGCCTCTATCTCATCATTATATTTTAAACCAAATATTTTTCTGCCGTGTGTAATTCTAAAACCTAATGTTAATTCAGGTCTTACAGGATCCTCTGCCACATCTATATTGTCAAGTTCTACTAACTCGGTACCTTTGACCCATTTAAAAAAATCGTTTACACTATCTTTTAGTATCTTCATTATTCCACATCCATAATAAACTTATTATAAAACCATATATTACTATAACATATAATATTGCTAATGTCAATTCTACCACTTGTTTACCTCATTTCCCCAACTATCCCAACCTTCTCTTTGTTGTCTAGCAAACAATTCTATGTATGGTCCTTCTAATAGATTCTCTATATGTTGATACATTATATCAGGTTTTCTACTATGTTCTCTACGTTGATCTACAACTAATTGTGGTACAGATTTACTTAATCTTTGAGGTTTACCTTTTGTTGCAAGTAAACACATTTCAGGATTACCTCTAGTCCAGTAACCTAGACCTGTAAAAAATCCAGGTTTAGTTTTGTTGGTCTTCGCCCAGGTAAATCCTACTGTCTTGTACTTAAAGCCCCAAGCGTTTATTACCTCAAAGGCCTTATCTAACAATGGGTCTATAACCCACATTAAAAGGACTGCATTGTCCTCAGCAATTCTGTTAACAGGTAGCCGAATAATGTCAGCATGAGAAAGCACTTTATAATGTTTTTCAGGAGACCTATCCTTTCCTTTGTCAGAATACGTTTTAAATGTCCATGGAGGATCTGCATAAATTACCCTATACTTTTTGTTAATGTCCATAATGTTAATATTAAAACTAAAAATTTAGTTATACTCCAATCTGTTTTTACTGCTAATATATTACCTGTTGCCCAACCCCAATGTATTATAATTGATATTAAAAATAATTCTATCATTTAATTTGTTCTTCAAAATTTTGCTTTTGTTCTTTATTCATTATATCTTTACACTTGGTACTATCACCTAAACAATCAAAAAATTTCTCCATTGCATTTAAAGTTGGTTCTTTTTTAGCACAACCAGTTAACACTAATAATATAATTAATATTCTAATCATCCGAAAAATGCCTCTAGTGTTGCCTCACGTTCTAACTTCCACCCTATCGAGTCAAGTATGAAACGTAAAGGATCAGTAAATGTTTTTTCAAATTGTGTATCGTAATCTACATATTTGTGTAGATCAAATTCAGGTGGTATCTTTGTAGCAAAAGATATTACGGTATCTTTAACTACATTCGGTTGTTTCAACATTAAAAATTTTATTTTGTCACCATCTTTAATCAAAGGATATTTTCTTTGTAATTTATGTTTGTTTATGTTATGATTATATATTAGAGAGCCTTTTACATGAATAGGTGTGCCTTTCTTATAGATTGAATTACTATCAACATATTTGTCAATGTTATTACAACTTCTAGGAAAGGCCACCTCCTCTGGCGAGAGTGTCTTAAATACTTCTTTAAAGTCTGTTACAAACTTAACCAATGCCTCTTCGCTACCATTCATAATTACACGAATAGCATCCTTAATCTTACCACGACAAACTTCAGGTGTAGATGATTTAACTGCTTCAACACCCATAATTTTTAGTTTAGGTGTATCAAATCTGATACCTTCTTCATCAAATACATTCATCATATATCTTTTTTTAGCAACCCATATACCTTTGTTAGCAATTGCTTCTCGTTTCATAATCATTTTCTGTTGATAAGCATTTACATACTTGGCAAGATTTTCAAAACTATCATCAATTACTTTCTGTATTTTTTCTTCAGCAGCCTTGTTTATAAAATCTGTAATCTGTTGTGGCGTTTTATCTTTACAAACTTTTTCTACTAACTTGTCAAGTTTTAAATAGATAGAATCTGTATCAGACGCAACAACATAATTTACATTATTTGTATTTAAAATCTTATTCATAAATTTATTTACATCACGTTCTACCCAACGAATAGATAACTGACCACCTAGTGTGATTGCTTCTGCCTGTTTTACATCAAAGTATCTAAAGTATTGATTACCGATTGCACCATAAGCAGAGTTTAGCGAAATCTTTTTTGCCATCTGTATATTGTGACATCTACTAATCTCATTTTTGTATATAGGATCTTTTGTCTTTTGAAATTCTTTTTTTGCCTCTATAGACTTCTTCTTAAATACAACACGTTCGGTATACATTTTCTCCATAAGTTCAGGTAAGAAACCTTGTTTATCACGTCTAAACATAGCGCCGTTTGGTGCAATAGTAACATCACGTTCTTTTGCCCATTTAAGATTTAATTTTTCTTCTAAAAAGTTTTCTACGCCTACTGCTTTAGGTTCTACACCTAAAAACGTTTCAGGACTAATATTGTATTGCATAATTAAATGCGGATATAGTGAGTTCAAATCAAACGAAACAATCCAGTTATGTAATCCTAGTTGTGGATCTTTTACATATGCACCTTCGTATTGTGTGTCCTTGATCTGATCTTCTCTAGGTGGTATAATAATATCTTTTGTAAGTAAATGATTATAGATGATTGTATCCCAACATCTTACTTGTGAATAAACATCTGTATAGTTTACTTTGTAATCATATGCCATAGTCAGGCATAACTCAATCAGTTTCATTTTGTCTTCGAGTCTATCAACAAGTTCTACGTCTTGTATATTATACTCTACAAACCTTTGATAATCTTTTGTATAGAAATCTTTAAACGTTTCATATGGGTTATCTAATTTCTGTTCGCCTAGTTCTACCTTGGCAATGTAATTTAGTTTATAACTTTCTTGTCGGACATATGTAAACTTTTTATACAGATCAAAATAATCTAATACAGATACGCCTAGTATATTCCAGTATTGTTGATTTTTTTGTCCGAGTTGTATTCTATCTGCATTGACATAATTCCATGGCGACATTTTATTAATTGTATCATTATCAAACATAAATCTCATACGATTCATAAGATAAGGTATGTCAAAGAATTTTACATTCCAACCAGTAACAATATCAGGATGATTCTTACACCAGAATTTTAGAAACTCTAATAGTAAGTGTTTTTCATTTTGACATTTTACATATGTTACGTTTGCTTTTTTAGAAATAAAATCACCTGTACCCCATGTTAATATCTGTTTATTACTATGATTTTTTACAGTAATACAAATAATCTTTTCTTTTGCAGTATCAGGATCGGGAAAGCCGTTCTCACAAGTAGTTTCAATATCAAGTGTGAATAGTTTGATATAGTCTTTATTCCATCTCATCTCGCCTTTGTATTCGTCAGCGATGTATTGATAGTTGTATCTATTCATACCATAGATTTTATATTCAGGTATGCCGTTATACTCTTGGTAGAAATGTTTTGCTTTTGATATAGAATCAAATCTCTTTGATTTTAAATTTATGCCGTCTAGTGTTTTAAATTTTGATTGTTCTTTTGTAGGAAGATATAGTGTAGGACTATAATTGATACGACTCAAATAAGATTGCCCATTATTGACACCTCTTATAAGAAGCTTACCTTTATGCTCCAAAACGTTTGTATAAAAACTACTCGCCAAATTCATAATATATTATAACATTAAAAGACAAAAATGTCAATTACGTGATGATTTTATTTTTAGGTGTAACTATCTGACCTGTATTTTGTTGATATGCACCAATCATATTATCATCTGGTGTTGTTTCAGTAATTATATTTGCTGATTTAATGTGTATAACTTCGTCTTTTGTGTATGGTATGTAAGGATGAAATCCTATTTGCATAGGTTTCCCAGGTTGTCCTTGCATTGGTATCAATACAAAAGGTTTCTTTATTGCTACAGAACCATCAAAGTCTGATTCTTGTGGTGTGCCGATCACGTCCTCACCAGACGTGAGTCTGTATAATCTAATTTCACTATACCTACTATTCATAATATACTCCTATTCAGTTTTAGTTTCTTCAGTTGATTGTTTTTTTCCGATATTATATTTTGCTTGCAAATTCCATTCGCTCTTTTCTTTGAAAGCAATAATTTTTATTTGTGATAAAGGTGCTTTGTTTTCAGCAGCCTCTGGTTTAACTATAGACAATAAGTTCCAGTCTTGTAATAAAACTGATATTGTGTTACGTCTTTGTACATCATTTTCAACTAGTGTTGCCTTTTTGCCATCTAAAGCAAACAGTTCTTTGAAATGTACTATGTAATATTTACCTTGTTTGTGTAATATGTGACACGATTGAAATAGTGTTTTGTCTTTACGACTTGCAACACCTATCCTGGATAAAGTTTCCCTTATCTTTAAAAAGTCATCTGGCTGTTTAAGTGTAACCTCTAACATCTGCTCAGGCGACCAGTTAAAATTTTCTTCACTCATCTTTTTCTCCCACCCTTATCAAGTTTTTCTTTGATAAGATTCAATTGTTTTTTATCTAATATGTCAAGGGCTACTTTTGCTTTTGCGTTGCTATAACCATAATATTCTTTAACATACTCTAAATTTTTGGACTTAGCAGTGGTTACCCACTTCCCACCAAATCGTTTTCTTTTTCTTATACTATTTAGTAAGAAGTGAAATTGCAAACGTTTAGTGAGGCTGTGATGAATATTCATCTCGTTTGCCATCATAATGCAATCTACATGTTGCGATAGGCAACGATTAATGATGTATGGAGGATATTTCTTTTCCCAAGTGAGATCATCTCCGTCTAACAGATTAACCTTTGACCAGTTAATTGAGTTGAGATAATCAGATAATTTGTATTCTATCATAATATAATTTCTGGTGCCGCTTCACGGATTTGAACCGCGGACCTACTGATTACAAATCAGTTGCTCTACCAGCTGAGCTAAAGCGGCCCTCATTGTTAAAATCTGAAAAGTGTATTACTTTTCAAGTGTCTTTTTTCATGTTTCTTGTGACCTTTGTGACTTCCCATATAGTAGTCGCTTGGTTCGTAATTCCAAACTTTACCGTGATGTCCTCTTATGTCTGCCCAAAACATTCTACATTTCACTATCAATTTTCTAAATAATGTTTTTCTTGCCATTTCTTCCTCTACTTAAATTTACATTCGGCCATGATCTGTGTCAAGCACGCAACCATATTTATCTCATGGTCAGCCACAAAGGCAGATTTATATTGGTAATCGGCGATTGTTAGTACGGCTGCAGGGATAGATTGTGGTTGAAGATGTTTATAGAGAATATCATAGATACCAGAGAATAGAGAAGAAGGATCTTTGTCTAGGTTCTGAACAACCCATTTACGCATATCACTAAATCTTTTTTCTTTTAGTAACTTAACTAACTCTTTATTGTTAATTTCAGATAATGAAACTAATATACCACTATCTATCTTACCTCTTACAGAATATCTTTGTAATTCGTTGATAGTTCTTCTAAAGTCTGGATAGTGTCTTTGTATTAGTTCAGCAAGTACTTTATTGTCGTATTCTATGTTTTCTGTTTTAAGTATTTCACCTAGTCTTTTTAAAAATGCAGTAGCAGTTTTTACTTTCTGACCATTTGTAATACGAAAATCAATAACAGTACAACGACTATGTAATGCTGGGATTATCTTATTCTTAAAGTTACAAGTAAATATAAATCTACAATTCTTATAAAACGTTTCAATAAAGTTTCTTAACGCAGGTTGAACACTATCAGCATTCATATAATCTGCCTCATCAACTATAACGACTTTATGGTTAGAACCACCATCTAATGAAACACTAGACGCAAAGTTCTTAATTGTAGTTCTTAAAGTATCTATATGACGGCCTTCGTCTGAACCATTGATGATTATATAATCAGCACCTAGTTCTTCACACAAGGCACGAGCAACTGTTGTCTTACCCGTACCTGCTGTGCCTGAAAGGAGAAGATTTGGTATTTCTTTTTGTATAAGAAATTTAGAAAATGTGTTCTTTAAATCTTCAGTTAAGATACAACTTGATATATTTTTAGGACGGTATTTCTCAACCCATAGGAAATCTGACATTTAGACCTCCTTAAAATGTTGAATCTGCTTCTAAAGCAATCCAGTATTGTACTTTAACCTTTTTGTTTATGAAGTGAGCAATCTTTGCCTTTGATAATGCAACATCATAATCACCAGGAATAATTTTCATATTCTCAGCCTTGACATATGCAGTAAATTCTAAATCTGTTTCGCCAACAATTACAGACGATTCATTTGAGTTAGAGTTCTTTTTATCTAATGCAACTAATTTAATCTTACCTTTTTCACCTTTAAAAGCAATATCTGGCAAACTTAAATTTGTATATAATTTCTTAACAGATTCATAGTCACTATTCTTTAGTGAAAACGTAACTGTTTTATCTGGCATTGATATTTGTTTAGATGGATATCTTAAAGTAGATTTATCAGCAAATGCATATCTAGCACTTAATGTAGATTTCTCATCTTGTATTTTTAGATTAGCAGTACCGTTAAACTTTAGTACTGGTGTTTGAAAAGAATCAATCGCTCTTAAAAATTCAGGTAAATCATATACACCAAATTCACTTTCAAATTCTTCTTCAACGTCTGCCTGTGCCATAATATTTTTCATGGTACTCATTGTACTTAATGACTTACCAGGTTTAAATAATATGTTGGCATTGATATCCGAGAAATTTCTCAAAATACCAATTGTATTATCACTTATTTTCATTTCATCTCCTTATCATAATTTAATAATAGTATAACATAATGTACTGCTTTCAATAAGTCAGCACGGTTGTGTCCATTCTTTTTGCCATATCTACACAAATATTTAATTGCGTTAGCATGACAGAAATCTTTTCCGATCTTTAATGTTTTAAGTAAATCTAAAACTTGAAAGCCTTTTTGGTCACTTGAATAGTGTTGGCCATAAGTTGACTTAATATAATCACCAATCTCTTTTAAGATTTTATCTTCATTGTATTTCATAATATAATTATATCACTAATGTTGTTTTTTGTCAATATGCTGATTAGCCATTGATTGTAAATATTTCAATACATTCTCTGGCGAAGATACACTATATGGATCTCCATCATTGTTATCAACCTTACCAGGTTCCTCAAACACAACTTCAACGATACCATCATTTACGATAGCAGCATAACGCCATGATCTCATACCAAAACCACAATCAGATTTTTCTACAAGCATATCTACTTGATCTGTAAAGTCGCCATTACCATCAGGTATGACTTTTACTTTTTCTAATTTTTGATTGGCTGCCCAAGCGTTCATAACATAAGAATCATTTATTGATAAACAATAAACTTCATCTATACTATGTTGTTTAAATACGTCATGTAATTTTTCGTATCCAGGTAGTTGTTGATTTGAACATGTTGGTGTAAATGCACCAGGTAGAGCAAATAAGATTACTCTCTTACCTTTGAAGTAGTCATCTGTATTGACATTCTTCCATTCACCTAATGATCTAGTTCTAAAACTAATATCAGGTATTTTATCACCTTTTTTCATAATATTTTCTCCTTCATTATATAATTATATACATTATATACTAATCACGTTAATTTGTCAATAGGCTATATGCCTTGTAAACGTGAGTCTTTTGATGTGATGTTTTTCGTTGCTTTAGGTCTTGCAAGCGAATCTTTTGATCGTTTTCTTAATACAGCAGTTGCAGATTTTTTTGCTCTTGCTTCTTTAATAAACTTTGTTAGGTCCCATTTGAAATTCATAATATAATTATTTATACGTGCTATGCGTTTGAAACATAGCACGTATTGGTTTGTTATTTGATTGAGATAGTTCTAGCTTTTTTATGTTCTGGAACAATTCTCTCTAAAGATATTCTCAATAGACCATCTTTTAGTTCAGCGCCTTTGACTTCACAGTCCTCAGCGATTGTAAAAGACTTCTTAAAGTATCTTTTAGCGATACCTTTATGAATCATCTCCTCGTCTTTATCAGCGTCAGCGCCAACAGAATCGTTGACAACTTCTTTGACTTTAGACTCGATAGATAGAACACCTTCCTCAAGGTTAATGTCTATATCTTTTTTGTTATAACCTGCAAGAGCGATTTGAATATCGTACTTGTTTTTTCCTTGTTTCGCTATATTGTAATGCGGGAAAGCAGGGATGTTTTTAATATGATCTAATTGATGATCAAACATTGATTCAAAATGTCTGAACGTGTCATCAAACCCTACGGTTAATGGTCTTAATTGATTGAAAATAGATAGTGCTTTATTGGTCATTTGTAACCTCCTTTTATTAAGCAAAGTTAATTTTCTGACAACCCTATAAGGCGTTGTCTATTATTATATAATAATTATTTATATAATTTCAAGCGCCAGTTTCCTTTTGTCACGGAGTTAAACTGGCAAAGATCACCGTTTTTTCAGGTAGATTTCTCTACCTTTTTCTATACCTCTACAAGGTCTTACGAACCGCCATGTAGTAATAATATATATACTTGTTCAACACAGACGGCATAGAAATTCTTAAATTTTCTTTACTTTTACGCCTTTAACCCACTTGTAACCAAGAAATTCATCATTTTGTTTTTGTGCTTTTCTGATTATCTTAGCTCGTTCTTTGGCTTTTTCACGTTTGATTTCTGACGGTTTCTGATAATATCTTTTATCTCTTATGTCCTTGATTATGCCTGCCTTCATTATTTTTTTCTTCAATACACGCATAGCTTTTTCAAGGTTACCGCCTCTTACTTCAACTGTAATACTCACTACTATTTACCTCCCATCTCATTCTTTGGTTGTTTTTCCCATACTGGTGGGTTGTCACCACCCACGTCATAGTCATGGTACGAACCTTTTTTATATGTATTATAATCTGGTTTAGGTGCGTGTCCTTGTACACCTTTCTCAATATCATCTTTTGTATAGGCAGGTTTCTTACTCTTATCTAAACTACCCATGTTATATGCAATACCTGGTTTTATCTTTTGTATTTTGCCACCTTTATTTAAAAATTCTTTCATCATTCTATCACGTTCCTCTTTTGAGGTTTTAGGTTTGATAGTTTCTAATCCACTATTGTCTTTAAAGTTACTCATAATTCTCCTCTAATAAGTTTAACTTGTGGCCATCTCTGGCCACAAGCGGACTTACACTATGGATAGATTTAGACAGTAAAGTCTTCTTCACTATCTTCCTCACTATCATCGGATTTCTTTTCTGATAATATCTCAGCCTCTTCAGCCGCCTTCTTATCAGAAAGAATCTGTTCTACTGAAGCACCACTATCAACTTTAGTGTACAGGTCTGTAAATGATGATTTAGTATCTTCATCAAATCTGTTAGTACAAACATTGATTGCCTTCATTTTGTTTTTAAAGATTCCATATGCCTCAGCAATGTGGACTAGTCTTCTCGTTGAGATAATCTCATCACAACCGCCATCAATATAAGTTTTTCTGATAACGTCAGCCCAAGTCACTAAATTGTGAGCAAACTTTTGATCTCTTTTACCTGCACTAGCAAGTTTTTGAGCAACAATTTTTTCTTCTATTTTAGCAGAAGGATATTGTTGTTCAAATGTTACAGGAAATCTTTCAAGGAATGCCTCGTTAAGTACATTAGTACCGATAAACTTACCGTCATCACTACCTTGACCTTTAGTGTTAGCAGTTGCAATCACATTAAAGCCAAGTTTAGGTTTAACAAACTTGTTTATCTTTTTAACATAGACACCAGACCCTTCAAGGATAGGTTGTAAACACATTATTTTATTACTTGCAAGGTCAATCTCATCAAGTAGTAAAACAGCGCCTCTCTCCATCGCCTCAATTACAGGACCATTTTGCCATACGGTCTGACCATCTTTAAGTCTGTAACCGCCAAGTAAATCGTCCTCGTCTGTTTCAATCGTAATATTACATCTAATCATTTCACGTTTTGATTCAGCACATGCCTGTGTAACAGCAAGTGTCTTACCATTACCAGATAATCCTGTGATGAATACTGGATAAAACTTTTTAGATTTTA
>Ga0208407_1001193_pt1 | contig 12039 bp, 8 predicted proteins | sample ETNtaG_9_FD_185775 | JGI IMG/M metagenome (GOLD analysis project Ga0208407, IMG submission 185775) | Marine microbial and viral communities from oxygen minimum zone, Eastern Pacific Ocean - ETNP201406SV69 (SPAdes) (version 2) | ecosystem: Environmental > Aquatic > Marine > Oceanic ...
GGTTCAGTCTTCCAGATAGTCAGTGGTCCACGAAATCGGCCCGAACCATGTCTCGCCGGCATCGTTGGCAGCCCTGATTCGTGCATGATAATCGGTGCCACAGCACGATAGCCCGGTAATCTCGATGTACTCGTTTCCGACATTCGTCTCTCCGATTTCGACGTAGTTTGACCATGCTGAAGGTTGGGTTCCGCCATCTGAAGTGCCGTAGAATGCAACTAGGGTGATGTTGGTCCCGTTGTCATACGTCTCCCACGAGATGTTGACGGATGTCGCCCCGGAGATGCTGGGGGATTGCAATTCTCTCAAGATCGCTGGGTACTCGTAGAAATCCCCCCTCAGGGGATCATCCGTCCAAACAGGGAGGTGATCGAGTGAGTCGAAGGTGGTCTGGTCGAGTGGGAAGCCCCATGCAGCGTGGTACGGTGCGAGGTTGAATCCCGTGGCATTTGACAGGTGGAGTACCCATGCGTTGAATTTCTCATCGTCGGTGTACGGGACTTGCGCCGCGGGGAGGTCGTAGTACACTGCTAGGGCTGATGTGATCTCGGACCATGACCACTCCTCCTTGATCATCAGGAACGTCTCCAGTGCGACCCAAACGGACCAGTCCGAGATGTTGGCCCCGTTGTCGAAGTATGACCTCGTCCTAGACTCTCTTTGGTCTGGTGAGACGGCTCCGTGACCAGTGATTCCGACTAGGTCCTCCATAAGGTAGATGCTGGCGAAGTTGCACCCTGTTTCAGTCGTCCCGGGCAGGGTCGAGGGCATCCACTGGTGGTTGTGGCCGAGCTCGTGGAACATCCCCCAGTCCCCTTCTGTGCTCATGTGAGTGACGTTGACAACGGCGGGGACGCTGAGGTCATGGGCCATGAATGGGTATCCGGAATGCATCCAACCGGCGGATATCTGGGCATCGAAGACAGCCCTCTCGACCCTCGTCCAAGGGAGGAAACCGTACAGTTCGTGCTCCATGCCCAAGGCCTGATCCCACCACTCCATTAGGTCGTCCGGGGCTTCTAGGTCCCTAATCTCGTGGCTGGGTACGGACAGGATGAACTGGTCGCTACCTATTTCGGCCCATGGGGCGGGTGAATGGCGGTTCGTCTGGATCCAGTCCGCCAATTCCGTCTGCCCGTGATCGTAGGTTGGAGCCTCAACGACATTGGAGATTGTGACTTCGAAAGTCCCCAGTGTCGACCCTGGTTCGATTGCCACGTAGATCGGGCCACCGAATGAGTTCCCGACTTCCATTTCTGTTTCATCGACATACCACCAGCGTACTATCTCCGGATGTCGGTGCAACTGCTCCTTGCCCCACAGGTTGTCACTATGCGCACCTACTAGGATGTACGTCCCAGAATCAACTATGCCAGGCGGGAATGCGACTGTGACGACATCCCCTGGTGCAGCATAGGCCCCAGTGGTCATCCTAACGTGGGCCCTGGCTGACGAGTATCCGAAGTTAGAGGGTAGTCCGCTCTGGTTGCCATCCACCGATACGGTTCGAACGACCCGGCTAGCGTTGCTAGGGACTTCCCCTGGGAATTCCTGATGGCTTGGGTGTGATGGGAGTTGGTCGGCTGGAAGCCCCTGCGTTAGTGCGGCCTCGACCCGGAGCAGGGTGTCTGCGACTGGGTCCTCTCCGAGATTGTATCCCACGTCCTCCCAGAGGGTGCCGTACTCGATTACCGTCCATCCCGTCTGGTTCACAACATTCCTGAGGGGTGCCCAGAAGTCATCGAAGTCGAGTGAGACCACGCTAGTGCATATTGACAGTGTCGAATCGGCTATTGCGGCCTCTTCATTTGAGAGGGTGTGCCCTTCGATGCGGTCCTTGCTGATTGCCTCGATGGCTGCCCTGGGGCGCGATAGCTCATGGGGGACATCGCTCATGTCCACCTCGTTGTACCCCCAAGCGCTGGAGACGAAGAGACCTGTATCCTTGGCTATCTTGTTTGCTGGGTAGTTGTGGGCCAAGTCAGTGTTGGAGTATGACCAGTACCAAGCGTGACCCCCCATTATCACTCCGCCTCCGCCAAGGAGGAATGAGACTATGTTCTGGTTGTCATCGTCGTCATGGCCATTCCAGAACTCGTCGAGAAGGCAGTCCAGACCTGACAGGTTATCGGCGGAGACCGAGTTCCGAACAGTATGCCCCTGGGACTCGAGATCATCTTGGAAACCATCGAAACCGGCACCATATGCGAGGCCGACTACTGCATTTTCGCCACAAACCCACTCCACGGCCCTGAGAGAGAAAGTTGTCTCCTCTTCCCCGCCACTCCCGTATACCCAGCTCTCATGCCCATATCCAAGCATCCTCCCCTTGCCCACGTGGCTAGCGGAAATCACTGGTATGTCGGAAGTGTATCCGCCCTCGGCGAATGCAACTGGGAATGCCCACTCGCCTATCGGGAGAACTGGCGATGGCCATCCCCCCCAGCTGGTCTGCCCCATGCCACTGAGCAGGTCACTCTGGTCTGCAGATAGGTCGTGAACTGCCAACCAGATGCTGCTGGAGGAGCTTCCTCCAGAGTTGTTTGCCCAAAGTGTGAACTCGGTCCATTCGGTTCTCTCGGCTGGGGTTCCGGATATAGCCCCGTAGTCGGAGATGGAGAGGCCGAGGGGGAGTTGTGGGTCCACCTCCCAACTATCGATGGGAGGGCCAGAGTATTGGGGTTGGATGGAAGCGCTTTCATTCGAGGCTAGTGCAAAATCTGATTTGGCCCATGTCACGGCTTGCGGCGGGAGATCGATGATGTGGAAAGATACCTGGGCCGAAGACCCCCCTGCCGAATTGTTTGCCCATATTGTGTGATGTGATATTTCCTGCAACAGGGTCGCGGTCCCTGATATCGAACCGCTCTCCAGATTCAGTGAGAATCCGGTGGGAAGTGGCGGGTAAGACTGCCATGTTGTTGGCGTGCCACCGCCCCATGAGGGCGATACAGGGCCGATTTCATCCCCAATAGAGAGATCGAATGTTTCTTTCTCGTATTCGAGGCCCCAGACTGGCAGGTCGATTACCTCGATATATATGGTGGACTGCACTATCCCGCCTGTGTTCTCGGCCGTAATCGTGTATCCAGTGGCTTCCTGCAGTTCGTCAGGTGAGCCGGAGATTGTTCCTGATTCGGATAGTGAGAGGCCTGTAGTCAGACCCGGCATTATCTGCCAGGAAGTGATTTCCCCCCCGACCGTGCTAGGGGATATCGAGATGGGCTGTCCTAGTGAGAATGTGAAGTAAGACGCGCCGTAGTCGATTGATTCCGGAGAAGCATGCGTGGTGATAATCCTGAGCATGGATGAGGCAGAGCCTGCGCTATTGGAAGCGGTAATGGTGTGGTTGCTATCACCTATCGCAGTGGGAATCCCTGAGATAGAACCGTCCGCCCCCAACATCATCCCCAATGGCAGGGAAGGGGACGACCCCCATTCCTCGGGAGTACCCCCGGTGAACGAGGGGGTTTCCAAGTGGCATGTCTCCCCTCTCGTGCAGTTTAGTGTATTCTCTTGCAGCTCGATCGAGGCTATTTCAGGAGGCAGGACTGTTATTTCCAACCTGAATGATGATACTCCCATCGAATTGGATGCAATGATTGTGTATGACTTGGATGGGGACTCATGGTTCGGAGCTCCTGATATAACTCCCGAGTCTTGGTCGATAGAGATTCCATCTGGGAACGAGGGGTTGACTGCCCAAGAGCTGGGGGCATCTCCGAGGAAGCTCGGCGTCAACTGCTGGAACTCTGTGCCTATCTCGAGAATCAGGCTTGACTCTCCGAAGTCGAGCATCTCCGGCCTCATCATGGTTCGGCAGATTTCCCCAGTGAAGACCTGATGCTGAGTACAGTCATCCTCGGTGATGGTATTCTCGAAGCACCCTTCGGCGGTTGGATCTTCTGCGCAGTCTGGCCCATTGGGCGATGAAGGTCCGCTATCCGTTGACGAGGTGCATCCTGGCAGTAGGAGGAGAATGGAAATCGAGACGGCTAAGATGGTTCGACTTTGCACGTTCCGGGCTGGGGGTGCTGACTGAATATCTTGTGCATCACTCAAAGTCCCGGATAGGCTGGCCCGGGTTCGAAGCAGTACTGTACGGTCTGGAACTCTGACTTGAACTCGCCGACATCTCCCTTGACGGAGGATGGGTCCTCCCGATCAAGAAGTACCCTTGCGAAGAAGCGTGCCACATCCTGCATTTCGTCCGTCCCCATTCCGACCCTTGTTAGTTCCGGGGTCCCCAGCCTTAGACCGCTCGGAGTCATGGCCTTCGTGTCCCCGGGAAGCATGTTCATGTTGGTGATTATTCCTGCTTCCTCGAGTGTTGCTGCAGCATCCCTGCCTGCTCCAGAGTCTATCTCGCCGTGCCTTGTGACTACTTGATGGCTAGCAGTGAATCCCCGCTCCTCGGCGATGACGTCGAAACCTTCCGATGAAAGTGCCGTGCCAAGGGCCTGGGCGTTGGCAACTATGTCCTTGGCGTATGATTCGCCGAACTCCTCGAACTCCGCGAGTGCTATCGTCTTTCCAGCTACGTGATGCAGATGGTATGAGGAGCAGACGCCCGGGAAAATTCCGCTGTTCAGCCTCCGGTGCAACTTCTCGTCCTCGGAGTCCGAGAGCACGAATCCGCCTTGAGGCCCTGGGAACGTCTTGTGGCTGCTCCCAGTCATCACGTCGGCACCCTCCCTAAGAGGGTCTTGGAACTGCCCTCCTGCGACTAGCCCCATGACATGCGCGGCATCGTACATCACGGTCGCACCGACTTCATGAGCAGCTTGGGACAACTCCTCGAGTGGCGTTGGAAACAGGAAAACTGATTGACCGAAAAGGGCAATTTTAGGCTCCTCCTTGCGAATTAGAGATGCTGCTGCATCGATGTCGGGCTCCATCCTTTCTTCGTCCCACGGATATGTGACCAGATCGAGCCCACGGAGACCGACGGCCCCCATCCTCGCATGGGATATGTGCCCTCCATCGGCAGTGGAAACTGCAGTAATCTTGTCCCCGGGCTTGGCCAGCGACTTCAGAGATCCGATGTTGGAATTAGTGCCTGAGGTCGACTGAACGTTCGCGAACCTGCAGTTGAAGACCCTCTTTGCACTCTCTATCCCAATCTCCTCGATCGTATCGAAGTCGTCGCACCCCTGGTAGTACCTCTTCCTAGGAAGCCCCTCTGCGTATCGTCCATGGAGGTCGGAGTCACATGCTCTTCTGACCATCGGGCTGAGAATGTTCTCGCTTGCTATCATCGGTAGGCTGTCTCGGTAGTGCCTTCCGGATGCCCCTATTGCCTCTACCACATTGTCGGCCGTCTGCCTGTTACTCATAGTGCGTTTGAGGGGGAGGAAGCAAATTAGGGTTGGGAGTGTGGGGTGGCGCCGACAGCAGGACTCGAACCTGCGACCTGTGGATTAACAGTCCACCGCTCCACCAACTAAGCTATGTCGGCCTGACTCGGGGCAGGGCACCTCATTCATCAAAGAATCGGATTACTCCCACTCGATTGTTCCTGGTGGTTTGTGCGTGATATCGTAGACTACTCGGTTAACTTGCCCCTTTAGTGAGTTGGTTATCTCGGTGCTAATTTCTGCGAGTAGGTCGTGCGGCAAAGGGGAATACCGAGCACTCATCCCGTCCAGGCTTGTTACCGCTCTGACGACGACAGTCTCCCCGTGAACCCTAACGTCCCCATGCACACCAACGCTTCTCACGGGAAGAAGGGCTGCGAAGTACTGCCATGGCAAGTCGCACCTCCCCTCGGAGGCTGCCTCCATTATCCTGGTCTCCACGATGTGGCATGCCTCCCTGCATGACTCCACCCTGTCTGGGGTTATCTCTCCAAGGACTCGGACTGCCAGCCCTGGTCCGGGAAATGGCTGCCTCTCGCTGGATTTGATGCCGAGTTCTCTTGCCATCTCTCTGACCTCGTCCTTGTAGAACTCTCGGAGTGGTTCGACGATGGTTAGATCCACGTCATCCGGAAGTCCGCCAACGTTGTGGTGAGATTTGATCACGTCCCTCTCCCCTCCGCCGGACTCGATCCAGTCTGGGGCTATTGTCCCCTGCACCAGGTACTTCGCATCGCAACCCTCTTGCTCCTCTTCGAAAACCCTGATGAACTGCTCCCCGATGACCTTCCTTTTCTCCTCGGGGTCGGTGACTCCTTCCAGATTCTGGAAGAACCTCTGCGAGGCGTCGACGACCTTGAGTTCTATCCCCATCTCGGAGAACATCTCGGAGACCTCATCCGACTCGCCCTTCCTCATTAGTCCGGTATCGACATAGACGCAGTGGAGAAGGCTGCCCACTGCCTTGTGGGCGAGGACTGCCGCGACGGAGCTGTCTATTCCGCCCGAGCAAGCGATTATCGCGGTGTCGTCAATCTGTGAGACCAGGGCCTCGATAGCCTCGTCAACCAGGATCTGGGTCTGCATGTCGAATCACCCTTGGATCGATTTGTCGTCTGCGATTACCTTCTGCGTCATCTCTGACCTGAATTCCGAATAGGATGTGGCTAGTTCCGAGTCATTTGTGGCCAGAATCTGCACTGCTAGCGCTCCGGCATTGTCCCCCCTGTCAACCCCGACTGTTGCCACGGGCATCCCCGGTGGCATCTGTACTATGGAGAGAAGCGAGTCTAGCGGGACCTTGCCCCCAACAGGAACCCCGATGACTGGCTTGTTGGTCATGGAGGCTATCACCCCCGGGAGGGCTGCGGCCACACCAGCCATACCGATGAAGACCTTGCACCCGCCTTCCTCTGCATCCTCCACAATCCCCTCTAGGTACTTTGGCGCGCGATGGGCTGATGCTACACGAATTTCGTATGATACTGCGAACTTGTCGAGCACGCTGCGGCACTTTTCGGCTATGGGCAGATCTGACTTTGAGCCAAGAATCACACAGATGTCCATGCCTCTACGGCAGGTGGGCGGTTCAAATGCCTGCCGTTGTGCTGCCCTATTCCTCCTCGGAAGAAACGATCATTGAGACTGGCCATTGCCTTCCCACGATGTCCAGTGAATCTGCCAGTAGCTCGGACAGTTCTGAACCTCCCGGGGAGGAGTCATGGAAGGGGTCCTGTACGAAGCCTGATTTGTGTACGAAAGTCAAGGACAGGAAGTCCTGACCCGATCTGGATGAGCCTGAGATTGTTGCCCTGCCATTTTGCAAATCAACGCTTGCAAGAACCTTCCTGGACCATGATTCTGAGGAGACTCTCCAAGGGGGTTTGAGATCGCCGGACCAGTCTTCGGGGTCGATGGGCAGCAGGAGCCTAGCAGGCGGGGTCACCATAGCTGCCTGGACGAGTTGTACTGTGCGGAAGTAGGCAACCCAGTACATGGCATAGGAGAGCCAGCCGATCCTTGGGTCGATGGTTAGGTGCAATGGGAAGAGGGCAGATGCCAAAGCCAGCGATAGCCAATCAACTGGCAAAGAGAGAAGGGAGTCTTCGGACCCGGGTTGTGCGTTCCTGGCGAATAAAATCGGGAGGATGACCAAACCCCAAGAGATGGAGAAGAAGAACGCGGAAGTAATCTGGTCATCCGGGGTTCTGCCCGGGAGCAAAAGTGGGATTGCGGTAAGCAATAGGAAGAGTGGCGCCCATGCCATTGGCCTCAGAAGTTGCCAGACCAATGGCCTAAGCCTCTGACGGCACCATCCGAAGTTGCCGACCCTGGGAGTGGTACTCACCCAAGTTAGCGGAGGGGGCAGTTCGCCTGCCCTGAAGTCAGGAGGGAGCTCATCGGGACTCGGCCACCATCCCGGCTCCCCCAGCAGGAAGTGGCGGTCCGAGTTCGCCTCCATGCCCCTCGGAGGATGGTTTTGGGTATAATTCGCTAGTCTTCTGAGTCAGTAATTGGATGCCTGAGGATGAGTTGCCGAGCGGCCCACACCTCGTCGACCCTCTTCACCGGAGTAGTGTGCGGTGCTGATTTGACTATTTCCGGGTCCTCAGAGAGAACCTCGTGGAAGTCTGCGGCGAACTTGTCGAGCACCTCCTTGGATTCGGTTTCTGTGGGCTCTATCATCAGGCACTCCGGGACTATCTGTGGGAAGTACAGGGTGGGCGACATGTATCCGTAGTCCAGGAGGCGCTTGGCGACGTCCTTTCCAGTAACTCCGTTCATTTCCTTTACTGGACTCATAGAGAGGGTGAACTCGTGCATCACTAGGTCGGCTTGGGCGCCTTCGTTAGGCATGCAGTGAATCCTGGCTGCGACATCAGAGTCCGGATTCATGATCCTGTGCCTGAGGTAGTTGGAATTCAGAACAGCGAACTCGCTCATCCTCTCGAGTTCGTGACCATACCGCCTGTAGAATGCCCATGCCCTTACTACTGCCCCGGCATTGCCGTTCCACTGCTGAACCTTGCCGATGCTACCCTCTCCGACATCGTCCCAGGAGTACCAGTAGCCATCGCCTACTCCGGGAGGGTCCCCTTCGACTGACTCTCTCCGGGAGGCAATCGGGGTCGGCAGGAAGCGAGATAGGTGTTCCTTGACGCCTATCGGTCCGCTTCCGGGTCCGCCACCACCATGAGGCTGGCTGAACGTCTTGTGGAGATTGTAGTGGACGGCATCGAAGCCCATTCTACCTGGGTCTGTCTTGCCGATTATGGCATTGAAGTTGGCGCCGTCATAGTACATCTGCCCCCCTGCCTCGTGGACGATTCTGGAAGCCTCTGCGATATTTGTCTCGAACAGCCCCAAGGTGGAGGGGTTTGTGATCATCATGGCTGCTGTGTCCGGACCTATGGCTGCCTCCAGTGCCTTGATGTCGAGCCTACCATCCGAAGCGCTAGGTATCTCGATTATCTGGTAGCCGCACATGGATGCAGATGCGGGATTAGTCCCATGTGCCGAGTCGGGTACGATCACCTTGTCCCTATGGCTTTCTCCCTTCGATTTGTGGTACTCCTGAATGCATCGAATCGCGGTGAACTCGCCCTGAGCACCAGCCACTGGTTGCAGTGTGACTGCGTCCATGCCAGAGCAAATGGCTAGCATTTCTTGCATCTCGAAGTATATCGATAAGAGGCCCTGGACCTGGGAGTCTTCCTGAAGGGGGTGGATTCGATCAATTCCCGGCAACTGTACGATCCTCTCGTTGACCCGAGGGTTATGCTTCATCGTGCAAGAACCAAGTGGGTAGAATCCCGTATCAATCCCGAAAGTCTTCTGTGATAATCCCGTATAATGGCGAACCAATTCCGGTTCACTTGCTCTAGGCCATCGAGGGAGCCTCTGCCTGCGTAGACCCTGTGGTATCGGAGGCCTTTCTGAGGTGATTGGTTCTGGTTGTGACCATCCAGATCCCGGAGCCCCTTGGAAATCGAATACTGTGCTCATTCCGAACCACCCTCCATCAAGTTGCCAATGGCATTTACCAGTGCTGAGATGTCAGACTCGGATGTCCCCTCGTCACAGCCAATCAGGATGCAGTCGGACATCTCTTCCCACCAGTTTCCGAGGCTTACCCCCCCTAGAACCCCATCAGAGTACATGCTCTCGAGTGCCTCATTGGCCTGACCCGGGAGTCTGATCGCGAATTCCCTGAAGAAGCACCCCCCTGGGTTGACAAGTTCTACGCCGGGTATGGAGGTGACTGCGTCGAGAGTCTTACAAGTTGATGAGTATATCCTAGTTGCCAGTTTCTCTAGACCCTCTGGACCAAGCAATGCCATGTGCATGGCGCCCATAAGAGCGATCAAAGTCTCGTTTGAGCAGATGTTTGACGTCGCTCTGTGCCTACGGATGTGCTGCTCCCTTGTCGATAGGGTCAGTGTGTATGCGGTTTTTCCCTCGGAGTCGATACTCTGGCCAACTATCCTCCCGGGCATTAGCCTCAGGAATTCTTTGGTGCAAGCGAAGAGGCCGTAAATTGGGCCGCCGGCTGTTGGCCCTATCCCAAATGGCTGACCCTCGCCGACGACTATGTCCGCCCCCCATGATCCAGGGGGCTCGATGACCCCTAGAGAGACTGCGTCGACGCCGACAATTAGAGCCGTGGACTCTCCGATAACCTCTCTGAGAGCCATTAGACCCTCATCTAGAATCCCTAAGGCATTAGGCTGCTCGACGTAAACCGCGCAGGAGCCAGCAGCAGATGCTGCGACCTCCAGATCGATTGTCCCATCTGTTTTGTGAGGCAATCTATGGATATCTATGCCAACGCCCTGGGTGTAGTTCTCGATGACTGAAAACCTGTGAGGAGGGACAAGATCTGAGACGTAAACGGAACTGGGTTGCGAGGCCTTCTTCGACTTTACCCGGACTGCACAGGTTATTGCCTCAGCGGCAGAGGTACTCGCATCATACATTGAGACATTGGAGATTGGGAGCCCGACCAACTCTGAGACCATTGTCTGGAACTCCCACATAGCTTGTAGCATCCCCTGGCTGACTTCTGGTTGGTATGGGGTGTAGGATGTTAGGAACTCGCCCCTAGTAGCCAACATTGGCACCATCGTGGGGACGAAATTCCTAGCGAGGCCAGCCGAAATGAAAGATGGCATTGAGTCCAGGTGTACGTTTGCCCCCAATAGTCTGGTTGCGTCCTCTAGGATCTCCTCCTCCGACTGTGGATTCGGGAGAGGCAATCGGTCGACTCTGCGGACATCCTCCGGGATGTTCGAGAATAGGTCATCCATGGACGAAATGCCAAGTTCGGCTAGCATCTCTGACTCTCTTCCGAGATTGGGGATTTGGTCCACCATTGGCTCACCTCTGAATTGATTGCGGGCTAGGAGGAATTCAATGCTTTCTGATGGAGGCACTCCCTCAATCACACAGTATATTACCTGTCAGGAGATACGGCAGAGCATGAAGGTTGCAGTCTCGGCCGCAGATGGTTTCGTCGCCCCTTACATTATGGAGATGCTGGGTGACTCAGTCATTTCCATTCCAGATGATAAGTTGGACGACCCCACTGCCCTAGATGCTTTACTAACTTCTTGTAACACTCTGATCCATATCAATTCTCGACCGGTTGACACTTCGGTAGCAAGAGATGACAGGGAGTCCCTGGTCATCATGAGGGAGAAGGCGAGGCCAATACTCGATGCTGTTGACAGGCACGGCTCACTTCACATGATAATTCTAGGCACCCTGAGGGTACACCCCCAGTGGGAACCGGGGGAGGATTACTACGGATTCGACTCGACTCTAGCCCCTAGGGACGTGGCGGCCGAGGGGCAGTTGTGGATTGAGGAGAATGCCTTGGAGAGGGCAGAGTCAGAACGTCCGGTGAGTGTTATCAGAGCCTCAAACGTCCAAGGAGTTCCAATCTCTGGGCCGCCGGGTAATGGGATTCTCCACAGATGGGCCTTCGAGAGCCAGATGGGATGGATCAACGTCCCGGGAGATGGGACTCAAGTCAAGGACATGGTGCATGTCCAGGACCTAGTGAGGGTCGTTGGTGCCGTACTAAGGGACCCCCCTCCCACAAGAGAGAGTTTCGCAGTTGGGTCGGGCAAGGCAATTCCGATGTCCGATCTGGCAGAATTGTACAGGGATCGAACTGGTTGTGAGATTGAGTTGAATCAAAGTGACAGGGAGGAGGTCTGGGGGGTAGTAGATGCATGGTTCTTGGAGGACAGATGCGGATTCCGCCCTTCCATAAGCCTGGAAGAGATGATCGAGGAGTCTTTCGAGGCAGCGAGTTAGTTCGCTTCCAGAATGATCCGCCGCCTAACGGCATTCCAATCTGATATCGTGACTGAAATTTCTGTCTCGGAGCCGACCTTGAACTGGGACACGTCTGAGTTCGAGGGGAGGCGGATCTCTATCTCAGAGATTTCACCAGACTTCACGATCAGTGTGCTCCCGCCTCTGAATTCGTCAGAGAGCCCGATTCCAAATGTCCTCTCAACTGAGTTAACCCTGATTTCGATGCTACCTGAACTGCCCGATAGGGATTCTTTGAGGGAATTCCGCTCGCTGATAGTCCGAGTGCTTTCGAAGTCTGAGATTGCTGATGCGATATTGAAAGAGCCAACGTTGGAATCTGCTGGTGGCTCTGGCTCTG
>Ga0208407_1001200_pt1 | contig 12012 bp, 15 predicted proteins | sample ETNtaG_9_FD_185775 | JGI IMG/M metagenome (GOLD analysis project Ga0208407, IMG submission 185775) | Marine microbial and viral communities from oxygen minimum zone, Eastern Pacific Ocean - ETNP201406SV69 (SPAdes) (version 2) | ecosystem: Environmental > Aquatic > Marine > Oceanic ...
CAATATTTGTTCCTTTATCAGTTTTGTGTTTAATGTTTGCTAATTCAAATTTTTTATTAGTAAAATAATTAAATACCCAACCAGGTCTCATAGCAAAACTTAATAAACTTTCTAAAGTAAGTTTAGGCGGTGTTGTAAATCCTGTTCTGTGATCTCTCTCTCTATTTCCTGCTACTAAAGTATCTACTGTAATACACATACCATCAAAATTAGCTCTACTGCATCTTTCAATTAAATCATCTGTTATAGATTGATCTTTATGAATATATAATTGAAAAAGTTTAGGTCCACTTGATACATGAGCAACTTCTTCAATTGAGAATGATGCCATAGTTGACATGCTATATATTGTATTAAATTTTTCAGCAGCTTTTGCTGAAGCTTTATCTGCCTCTGGATTATAAAGGCTTTGCATCGCAGTTGGAGAAAGAAATAAAGGCATATCTATTTTTCTTCCAAAAACAGTTGTAGATAAATCAGGTTTTCCAACACTATTTAAAATATTTGGAACTAAATCACAGTCATTAAACGCATCTGTATTTCTATTTAATGTAACCTCATCATCAGCACCACCATCTATGTAATGAAAAATTGGTGCTGGTAATTTTTTTTTTGCTAATTTTCTAAAATCATCAAAATTATAACAATCATTTATATTCATGAATTTATTTTCTAAATCTTAAATTATTTCTATTTAGTTCACTAATTTTTGTACAACCCATTAATTTCATATCGCGCTCTAACTCTTGCTTATATTGATTAACGGCTCTCTCTACACCTGCTTGTCCAGCTGCAGCTAATGCATATAAATAAAGTCTTCCTCCAGAACAAGCCTTTGCTCCAAGGGATAATGCTTTAAGCATATGAGTTCCTCTATGAATTCCACCTTCACAAATTACATCAAGCTTATCTCCAACAGCATCAACAATTTCAGCAAGTTGATCAAAAGGTGCTCTAGATCCATCTAATTGTCTGCCGCCATGATTTGAAACCATAATACCCGTACAACCAATATCAACAGCTCTTTTAGCATCATCAACACTCATTATTCCTTTTAAAGCAAAATGTCCGCCCCATTGAGAACAAAGCTTTTCAGCATCTTTCCAGTTCATCGATTGATCAAGCATACTTGAAAAATAATTACCTATAGATGTTGCTGTGCTAGTTCCTTCGCTAACGTGATCTTGTAAATGAGGTAATTCAAACTTTCCTTTGGTTAAGTAATTAATTCCCCACATAGGTTTTGAGGCAAAACTAAAAAGGCTTGATAATGAAAGCTTAGGTGGTGATGTAAAACCTGTTCTCAAATCTCTTTCTCTATTTCCTCCAGTTATAGTATCTACAGTCAAAGCCATTACATCAAATTTTGCTGCCTTAACTCTTTCCATTACTGCATCATTTAACCCTCTATCTTTATGAAAATAAAATTGAAACATCTTAGGCGTATCAACTAGAGAAGATATTTCTTCAACACTTACTGTTGCAAGAGCTGAAACACCAAACATTGTATTAAATTTCTGAGCCGCTTTTCCAACAGCTCTTTCTCCTTCATAATGAAATAATCTCTGTAAAGCGGTTGGTGCTAGATAAAAAGGTAAATCTATTTTTTTTCCAAATATGGTTGTAGATAAATCAACATTTTCAACACCTCTTAAAACATTTGGAACTAAATCAACATCATTAAAAGCGCTTGTGTTTCTGTTATATGTTATTTCATCATCTGCTGCTCCATCAATATAATGAAAAATAGGTGATGGTAATTTTTTTTTAGCAAGAGCTCTAAAATCACTAAAGTTGTGACAATTTTTTAAATTCATGAATCTTTTTAGAAGTTCTTAATAAAATTAAACATATAACTATTTGCCCCAGGATTTTTGTCTCCTATACTTGCATTAGATAAATGGTTATAAGATATACCAATTTTAGAGTTATCTGAGGGATTATATGAAAACTGAATTTCAGATTTAAATTCAAGAGCGTGACCTAAATCTTTTCCATCTCCTTTATGGTATAAACCAGGCGCAAAACTAGGTGTAAATGTTAAAGCACCCATATCAATGTTCCACTCAACCCCTGTAAAAACATATACTGCTGAATTTTCAGTTATAAAACCACCAGTAATTGGTGAAATATTTCCTAAATAAGTATCTCTTTCTAGATTTTCATTCTGATGTTGAAATCCAAATAACGACGCTGCCTGTTTATCATCACTAAAGTCAAAATTACCAGTAAAAAAATTATATTGATGATGGTTTATTTCTGCTGCAAACAATTTAGAAGCAGTAAAAAATATAGCTAAAAATATATTTAATTTTTTAAAACTCATTATTGTTAATATCAGATTATTTTTGTTTTTTTAAAAATTTATTAAAGATTATTGCACCACCTAGAAAGAATATCAATAGAGGTAATAGCCATAGAAAATAAGTATTTTTATTAAACAAAGGGTCATATAAAATCCATTCACCATATTTACTTTGAAAATAAGAATAGATTTGTTTTTCAGATAGTCCTTCATTAATTTTATTATCAACCACAATTTTTAAGCTATTTGCAAATTCTGAGTCAGAGTCATAAACAGATTGTCCCTGACAAATTAAGCAACGTAAATTTTTTGTAATTTTATTTTTGAGAACTTCATTATCAGCTTTCAAACTATTAATAGGAAAAATAAAAAAAATGATTAAAAATAATTTCAATATCTTCATTTTATAAATAATTTAATTTCTTCCATAGACTCTTTGCTAAGTGGTCCTATATATTTCATAATAATTTTATTTTTATTGATTAGAAATGACTCTGGAACACCATAGGCACCCCATTCGATAGCATTAGTGCCTTTATTATCAAAAATTATCTTATCATAAGGATTTCCAAATTCCTTTAGAAAATTTTTAGCATTTTTTTTTGTATCTTTATAGTTAATGCCAATAACTTTTAAATTATCATTTTTTGTCAACTCCATCAAAATTGAGTGCTCTTGCCTACAAGGAAGACACCAAGAAGACCAAATATTTAATAAATAAAATTTATCTGAGTTAAAAATTTCAAGTGTATTAACTTTCTCATTTGAGTCAAATAATTCAACTGAAGATGAAGGTACCTCATAATTTTTTTTTACTTCTGGAGTATAGATATTAGTATCCTGTAAACCTTTATAAAAAATAACAAAAATAATTATAAAAATAAAAGCGATTGAAAGAGGTAATAATTTATTTTTCATATTCTTTTTTAACAAAACTTACTAGTCCACCAAAGCTGATCAAAATTACTGATATCCAAATCCACAGCATAAATGGTTTAACCTGATATCTGACATTAAAAAATTCCTGATTTTGTACGATGTTAATAACCATAAACTTATCTGATAACAATGTCGTTTTAATATCAGCTTCACTAGTAGCAATATTTGGTTGATTATATATCCTTAGCTCTGGTGATAAATTTTCTATTTTACCTTTTGAGTCTTGAACTATAAAATTACCTACTATTGATTTATAATTTTTTTCTTCTTTTTGACTGATACTTTCAAAAACTATTTTTGCTTTTATATTCTCAAAAGTTTCTCCCACTTTTAAATTCGTGATAATTTCGCTTGAAAACAAACTATTAAATAAAATACTCAAAATTAATAAGCTAAAACCAAAATGAGCTATGTTTTGTGCTAAATTCTTAAATCCCTTATTAAAGAAATCTCTTAAAGTAATAAAAAAAAGATATAAAGCGCTTAAAACTAAAATTGAATTTATTAAATAATTAGAGGTAAAATTTTTAACAATTAAGATAGATAACAAGATTGAAATTATTAATAGTAAAATTAAATAAATTTTGTCTTCTAAATTTGATTTAATCCATTTCAACTTTGGTCCAATTGCCATAATCAACAAAAAAGGAATTAAAAACGGTATAATTAGTTTGTGATAAAAAGGTGGACCTACAGATATTTTTTGAGATGACAAAACATCAAGAAAAATTGGATAAATAGTGCCAATTAAAACAACTGATAAAAAATACATCATAAACCAATTGTTAATTATTATAGCTGTTTCCTTGCTCAGCCAAAAAAAACTACTTAAATTATTTTTACTAGTTTTATGAAAAAAGAAAAAAATAAATAATGAAAGAAAAATCAGAGAAAATAAAAAAATTAAAATAAATAAACCTCTTTCTGGATCATTTGCAAAAGTATGCACAGAATTAAGAATTCCTGATCTAACCAAAAATGTACCACTCATACTTAATGTAAATGTTGATATTGATAAAATTATTACCCAAGAGGTTAAGATTAATTTTTTTTCTAAGACTAAAATACAATGTAAAAGTGTTGTTAATGCTAGCCATGGCATTAAAGAAACATTTTCAACTGGGTCCCAAAACCAAAAACCACCCCAACCTAACTCATAATATGCCCAAATAGATCCCAACAAAATTCCTAGAGTTAAAAAAATCCATGAACTTAAGGCCCATTTTTTTATATGAGATGCCCATTTTTTTGAAACAATATTTAAGGTCGTTGCTGCTAAAACTGACGAAAAAATAATTGATGAACCCACATATCCTAAATATAAAATAGGAGGATGAATTGCTAAAGCTGGATCTTGTAATATTGGATTAAGCCCCAGCCCTTCTGTTGGTATTGGATGAATATAATTAAATGGATTTGATGTTTTGATCAAAAAAATAAAAAAACCTATAATAATAATCTGCTGAAATACTAAAGTTAAAATTCTATACTTTATAGGTTGATTTTTAGTTCTTACTAAAAAAATAAGAATAAACAATGTTAAAACAAGCAGCCACAATAACAGACTTCCTTCATGATTGCCCCAAGTTCCAGCAATTTTATAAAAAAACGGTTTAGTCGTATGTGAATTATTAAAAACAGTCTCGTTGCTAAAATCAGATACAACAAAAGATAAAACTAAACATAAAAAACTAATTACAACTAAAAAAAATTGTAAAAAAGTAAATGATAAAATTTTAGTATCTAATAATTTAGGATTTCTGAAATTTTTTGCAGAAAAATAGACAAGAACTAATCCAAAAAAAAGTCCAAGAAGCAATGAATAGTTTCCAATAACGCTAAATAGCATCTTACTTTTCTCCAAGTGCCTCTTTTACTTCTGGAGGCATATAATTTTCGTCATGTTTTGCTAAAATTTTTGTAGCAGAAAAGAAATTTCTATCTTTTAAAAAACCTTCTGCAACCACGCCTTTTTCTTCTGCAAAAAGATTTGGTAATGCGCCTGTATAAGTTACATTAATTTCATTTTTCAAATCTGTAATTATGAACTTAACTTCACTAGCTTTTACTGAAATAGAATTTTTTTTTACCATTCCACCGACTCTAATTTTTTTTTTATCTAATTCTGATAAAGCTTTGATTTCTGAAGGCGACTGAAAGTATACGACGTTTTCTTCAAGTGATTTTAAAACTAGGAATACTGTTAATATTAAGGAAATTAAAATAAGTGCTACAAACAAAAATCTTAATTTAACTTTACGACCATACATGGTTTAAAAGTTAATTGTTTGTGGCGTTAGCTAAAATTTCTTTATTTATTCTTTGTGATTTCGCAGATTTAGCTTTCTCAGAGTTTAGAGATCCAAATTTAGCTACAAATTTATTTTGTTCCTTAATAAATTGAACTCTTGTAATCAAGTATAGTGCTGAAAAACTTAAAAATGTAAAACTGAAAGCAGACAATACGTAAGTTCCATATCCGTTCATAAAAAATAGTTCATTTATCATATTCTATCTAGGCCTTTATTTTTAATTTTTATCAGTTCTGTATTATATTTCATTAAAAAAATTAGCAATGAAAAAAGAGCAAATGCCGCAGTCATTATCAGCAAAGGAAAAAGCATAGATGAATGAATTGAACTTTTTGATAATATATTGATTGATGCCGGTTGATGAAGTGTATTCCACCAATCTACTGAGTATTTAGTAATAGGAACATTAACTATACCTATTATTGTAATAAAAGTTGTGATCTTAAAAACCTTTTCTTCACTTTCATAAATTCTCCATACAATTAAATACATTGCATAAAAGAGTGCCAATATTAACATCGAAGTAATTCGAGCATCCCAAGCCCACCAAGTTCCCCACGTTGGTTTCCCCCAGATAGAACCTGTAACTAATGCAATTATATTAAAAACAAAACCAGATGGTGCCAAACTTTTAGAGATTAAAAAAAAATTTTTACTTTTAAAAATAAATCCACTAATCGATAAAAAAGTTATAGATGAAAAAATACCCAAAGAAATCCAAGCAGCTGGAACATGTACATACATAATTCTGACAGCATCACTTTGTTTATAATCTTCAGGAGATAAAATTAGTGCTTCAGTTAATCCAATAGAAAGCACAATCACAAATAAAAATAAAATATATTTTGGAGCTTTCGAAGTTATCTGAAAAATTTTATTTGGTTGAAATAGTTTAAACATATTTGATTAATGATGTTTATTACGAAAAGGATTTCCGATCAAGAATGCAGAGGGAGATAATAATCTGAAATTAACGTTTAACATCCTTGATCAGAATATAATAATAATTTACCTAATTTGTATGGCTTAGATTTGAATTAAATGTGTTTAAAAAATGATAAGTTTAATTTGACATCTTAAAATAACTAGAACCCTTTTTTCCAGAAAAAATCTCTTCAATTAAAGGATGTTTTATTGGCTCTTCAGAGTCATCTATAAGAAGATTTTGCTCCGAAACATAAGCCTCGTAAGTTATTTCGTCATTTTCAGCTAGCAAATGGTAAAAAGGCTGATCTTTTCTTGGTCTCACATTTTTTGGAATTGACTGATACCACTCCTCAGAATTATTAAATTCAAAATCTACATCGTATATTACACCTCTAAATTCAAAGTGTTTATGTTTTACAATATCTCCAATGGAAAATTTTGCTTTTTGAATTGGCATTCTAATTAGTATGGGTATTTAAATATAAAAATCAATGCTAAAAATATTAATCTTTTGTGATGTGACAAATATGTTAATATCTTTTTAGTGAATAAATCTCTTTTAAAATTTGTTACAGACTTTGGACCATTAGCTATATTTTTTTTTTATTATTATAATAATGATAAAAATTTATCAGTTGCAATCCCTCCACTTATAGTTGCAACTTTAATTGCATTAGCCATTGTTTGGTTTTTTGAAAAAAAAATACCTATGATGCCCTTAATAAGTGGAATATTAATTACATTTTTTGGTGGCTTAACTATTTATTTCAATGATCCAATATTTATTTATATTAAACCAACAATTATAAATATTTTATTTGCTTTAGCTTTATTTTTTGGAAAATATTTTGCTAAAGAACCTATTTTAAAGAAAATTATGGGTAAATCAATTCCATTAACAGACATTGGTTGGGAATTATTAAATAAAAGATGGATGTTTTTTTTCTTTGGTCTTGCAATATTAAATGAATGTATTTGGAGAACTCAAACAGAGGAGTTTTGGGTTAACTTTAAGGTATGGGGAATGCTACCAATAACCATAATTTTTACAGGTTTTCAAATACCATTAATCAATAAACATAAAATTGATGCCTAGTAATTTAAAACTAGTAGTCAATAATCTTCATAAACAAATAGAAGAAAGACAATTTTTTGAAAAAGATGAACTTAAGATTATCTTAGATTTATATGCAAAAATGGTCTCGGAAGGATCGTGGAAAGATTATGGTTTAAATATCTCAAGTAAACAAGTTAGCTTTAGTGTTTTTAAAAATGCTGCTGAAAATGCTTTATATAAAATTTGTAAAAATTTTAAGCCTAAAAATAAAAATCTAAAATATCTAATAACAGATACTAGTGGAAAAATTTTAAAAAACTCTTTTGACCTTAAGTTATTATTAAATAATACTAACTGGAAAAAGTTACAAAAATAAAATTATCTTCTTTGGCCAAATAATCTCAGCAACATTATAAATAAATTTATAAAGTCTAGATAAAGAGTAAGAGCACCCATCACAGCTTTTTTGCCCATGATTTCGCCAGTATCGCTTGCAGCATACATATTTTTAATTTTTTGAGTATCATAAGCTGTTAGGCCCACAAAAATTAAAACACCTAAGATTGATATCACAAAATACATCATTGAAGATTTCATGAATATGTTAACTATTGAAGCAATTATTATTCCAATTAAACCCATCATCAAAAATGAGCCTAGTTTTGTCAAATCTCTTTTAGTTGTATAACCATAGATGCTCATTGAACCAAAAGTTGCTGAACATATAAAGAAAACTCTAGTAACACTCATTCCAGTGTAGACTAATAAAATTGATGATAAGGATAAGCCCATTAATCCTGCAAACACCCAAAAAGTTGTTTGAGCTTTTGATGCACTCATCTTATTAATTCCAAAACTCATGTAAAAAACAATTCCTAAAGGCGCCAACATAACAAGCCATTTAAGTCCTGACATATAAATAGCATTTCCCATTTGAGTTAAACCTACAATAGATCCAGCATCATTTGTAACAACTGACATTTTAAATGTTAAAAGTGCAACTATTCCTGTTAATAAAATTCCAGTTGCCATATAATTATATACTTTAAGCATGTAGGCTCTTAAGCCTTCATCCATTACTACTGTAGTTTGCTGAGCTGCTTTAGCTCTTTCTAAAATACCTTTTCTATTAAATTCCATAATGATTATTATATAATAGTCTTTTACTAATTATTCAAGATATCTTAAAAGATTAATAAAATATTAACAAAATTATACTCTAATGAACTATAAAAAATTAGGTAATACCGATATTAAAGTAAGTACAATTTGTCTTGGTACTATGACTTGGGGTGAACAAAACACTCAAGAGGAAGGTTTTAAACAAATGGACTATGCTTTAGATCAAGGTGTAAATTTTTGGGATACTGCAGAGTTATATGCCGTTCCACCTAGGGCAGAAACATACGGTCACACAGAAATTATAATTGGTAACTGGTTTAAAAAAACGAAAAAGAGAGACAAAGTTATTTTAGGTACAAAAGTTGCGGGTCCTATGAGAGCATATTTAAGAGGTGGTGCAAATAACTACGGTTTAGAAAAGATGACAGAAGCTATCAATGATAGTTTAAAAAGATTGCAAACTGATTACATTGATCTGTATCAATTACATTGGCCCGAAAGAAATACAAATACATTTGGAAGATTAGGTTATGAACACAAAGAAAATGAAAATTGGACTAAATTTGAAGATGTTCTTGGAAATCTTCAAAGATTTATTGATTCGGGAAAAATAAGAGAGATTGGATTATCAAACGAAACTCCTTGGGGAGTTTCAAAATATTTAGAGCTCTCAAAAGAAAAAAAGCTTCCAAGAATGATATCTATTCAAAATCCTTACAGTTTATTAAATAGAACCTATGAGGTTGGTCTAGCTGAAATATCAATTAGAGATGAAATAGGCCTTTTAGCTTATTCTCCATTAGCTAGTGGATACTTAAGTGGAAAATATAGAAATGAAACATATCCAAAGGGATCTAGAATAGAAAGAGATTGGGATTTTTGGAAATATAGATACAACACACCTAATTTGAAAAATGCAGTAGAAGAATATTACAAAATAAGTAAAAAATATAATCTCAATATGAGTCAAATGTCATTAAAATTTTGTGAAATTCAACCATTTATGACAAGTGTTATTATCGGTGCAACAACAATGGAGCAGTTGAAAACTAACATAGAAAGTGTAAATGTAAATTTATCCGATGATGTCATTAAAGAAATTAATAAAGTTCAAACAATATACCCAAGCCCATGTCCATAATTAAAAAAATTTTACTAATTTTACCAATAATTTTTATTACCTGGTGTGTTCAATTATCTGCAGGAGAAACAAAAAAAATTGGCAAATTTAAAGATTGGGAAGCAATGGTATCTTCAGAAGACACTGGAAAAGTTTGTTTTGCACAATCATCACCTATTTTACAAGCTCCAAAATCAAATAAAAGAGATGCAAAATTATTTATTGCTTTTAGAACAACTGAAAAAATTATAAATGAAGTAAGTGTTACTGCAGGGTATGAATTTAATAAGAGTAACTCTGTAACTGCAATTTCAGGAAAAAATAAATTTAAATTTGATATCAAGGAGCAGGGTTTCGCATGGATCGCTGATACCAAAATTGAATTTAGAATGATAAAGAGAATGAAAAAAGGATCTAGAATTATGATAACTGGTTACAATCAAAAAGGATCACAAACAATCGACCATTATTCTTTGTTAGGCTTTACAAAAGCTTACAATGCTGCAAAAAAAGCTTGTAGTTAATTTAATGAAATCAAAAAAGAAAATTGTTCTCGCCTACTCTGGAGGGCTTGATACTTCTATAATTTTAAAATGGCTTCAAGAAAATTACGACGCTGAAGTAATTTGCTACACTGCAGATGTAGGTCAAGAAATTGATAGAAAGAAAATTATCACTAATGCAAAGAAATTTGGTGTTAAAAATATAATCATTAAAGATTTAAAAGATATTTTTGTTAAAGATTATGTTTATCCAATGATCAGAGGTCACGCGACCTATGAGGGTGTTTATTTATTGGGAACTTCAATAGCAAGACCACTTATTGCAAAAGATCAAATTAGAATTGCTAAAAAATTTAAGGCCTATGCGGTTTCACATGGAGCAACCGGAAAAGGAAATGATCAAGTAAGATTTGAATTAGGCTACCATTATTTTGGACCTAAAATAAAAATAATAGCTCCATGGAGAATTTGGAAATTAAAATCTAGAACAGATCTTATTAATTATGCAAAGAAACATGGAATTGCTATTCCAAAAGATAAAAAAGGAGCTCCTCCTTTTTCAGTTGATGATAATTTATTTCATACATCAACAGAGGGTAAAGTTTTAGAAAACCCAAAAAACTCTGCGCCTGAATTTATATTCCAAAGAAGTATTTCACCTGAAAAAGCACCAAACAAACCAAGCTTTGTAACTATCAATTTTAAAAATGGGAATCCATTTGGAATAAATGGAAAAAAATTATCTCCATCAAAATTATTAGAAAGACTTAATCAGCTTGCTGGTAAAAATGGAATTGGAAGAGTTGATTTAGTTGAAAATAGATTTATTGGAATTAAATCTAGAGGAGTGTACGAAACTCCTGGTGGAACATTATTAATTCATGCACATAGAGCAATTGAATCTGTCACTTTAGATAAAGAAACAATGCATAAGAAAGATCAAATAATGCCTAGATACGCAGAACTTATTTACAATGGCTATTGGTATTCAAAAGAAAGATTTAAACTTCAAAAAATTGTAGATCTTAAAAAAAATAAAGTGAACGGTTCTGTTAAACTTAAACTTTATAAAGGAAATGTAATAATAGAATCTCGACAAACAAAAAGTTCTGCTTATTCAATGAAAAAAGTATCTTTTGAAGAAAATAAAACATTTAATAAATCAAATGTTGAAAGATTTATTAATTTTCACAAAAAAAAATTAAGATCTTAATTAAAACCATCTAATCATCCCAATAATTCCAGCTGTTGCATAAAAAAATTGCAAAAAAAGTATTCCCTTATGACCGCCTCTATATGCCCAAATTCCAATTAAGATTGCTGATAAAAGTAATAAACAGAAGCCAAAAAATTCTATTCCAATATTTAATGCAACAAATAAAGAATACAAAATTGCTGTAACAACCCCTGCCCATTCAAAAAATTTGTTATTCATTTAAAAGTTTTTTAAAATTTTCATAAAGTGTCTTGGAATAATTATTCATATCTAAAATATTATTTTTAGCAGCATTATCAAATTTTTCTAAAGCTCCATCTCCTAACTGATCTTCAAGAGCTTTTTTGTATTCTGGCACACATCCCCACTCATTGACTGTTGTATCCTTAATCTCAATATGAAATTGAATTCCATAAGCATGGTTTTGATATTTAAAAATTTGGTATTTAGTAATAGGAGATGAAGCTAATAGAGTTACATCTTTATTATTTTCTATTCCTTGCACTTCATA
>Ga0208407_1001214_pt1 | contig 11925 bp, 8 predicted proteins | sample ETNtaG_9_FD_185775 | JGI IMG/M metagenome (GOLD analysis project Ga0208407, IMG submission 185775) | Marine microbial and viral communities from oxygen minimum zone, Eastern Pacific Ocean - ETNP201406SV69 (SPAdes) (version 2) | ecosystem: Environmental > Aquatic > Marine > Oceanic ...
TTTGTGAGTGTTCCATTATGTGCAAGAGTTATGCTTACAGGATTAGCCGTATAAAAAGGCTGAGATTCTGTTACATCATCACACCCGGCGGTAGGATAGCGCACATGTCCAATGCCAATATTCCCCGAAAGTTTAAGTAGCTCATTTGATTTGAAAACCTCGCTAACCAAACCAAGCTCTTTATATGTAAACATTTTTTTGCTGTCCCAGGTAGCAATACCAGCCGCATCTTGACCGCGATGTTGAACCTGAATCAATGCATCATAGATATCAGCGCATACATCATTTTTTGTATTATATATTCCAATGATCCCACACATTTATATCAATCCTGGAATTTTTGATGCTAAACCGATATAATTATGTGGTGTTAATGAAAGCAACTGCTGCTTTTCATTTTCTGAAATATCTAGACCCATAATAAAAGATTCCAATGATTGTTGATTAATATTATGCCCTCTTGTCAATTCTTTGAGTTTTTCATAGGCATTATCATTTCCATTTTTACGCAAAATTGTTTGTATTGCTTCTGCTAAAACTTCCCAATGGTTATTTAACTCTATATTTAATTGAGTTTTGTTGATTTTAATTCGGGTAAGACCTTTTAATATATTTTTAAGCGCTAATACCGAGTGGCCCATAGCAACGCCTTGATTTCTTAGCACTGTAGAATCGCTGAGATCCCTTTGCATTCGTGAGATCGGAAGTTTTGTTGCAAGATGGTTTAAAATAGCATTGGATATTCCCATATTTCCTTCAGCATTTTCAAATTGGATTGGATTAATTTTATGTGGCATAGCAGATGAACCAACTTCATCTTTGACCTTTTTTTGTTCAAGAATACCGCGCGATATATAATACCAAAAATCTCGACTCAGATCAATTAATATTGAATTTACTCGGACCATTTGATGATAGCTTTCTGACATTGAATCGTGTGGCTCTATTTGCGTTGTGATTAGATTTGGTTCTAATCCCAATGATTTAATAAAACCTTTTGCAAATTGCATCCAATTTACATTTGGGTATGCTACATAGTGCGTAGACCATGTTCCAGTAGCACCACCAAACTTTCCAAGAAATGATTGCAATTTCATTTGAACAGCCTGGCGGTTTAATCTAGCATGAAATACAGCTAGCTCTTTTCCAAATGTAGTTGGAGTGGCGGGTTGTCCATGTGTCATAGAAAGCATAGGAACAGATCCATATTGCTTTGCAAGTTTTTTCAATTCCGTATTAAGCGATTTAAATAGTGGGCTATAAACATTATCTAATGCGTCCTTCCACATAAGGGTATAGGATAGATTATTTATATCCTCAGATGTTAGTGCAAAATGAATCCAAGGATGTAATGATTTATCAACTTTTTCACGAATATAATATTCGATCGCTTTAACATCGTGGTTTGTTTTGCTTTCAATTTTTTTAACTTTTTTTGCACCTGCATTATTAAAATTCAAATAAATTTTTCTATATTCAGCTTGCTGTTGTTTAGTAATTAAAGATAGCTCTTTTATTGATTTTTCCTTTGATAGCGCAATTAGATATTCTATTTCTATCTTTAATCGATAGCGCATCAAGGCAGTTTCACTAAAATACGGTAAAAGATCTGCTATGCTAGAGGCATAACGACCATCAAGCGGTGAAATTCTTTCGTTCACACTACCCCTTAATTTATATTATTGTAGTCATACACCAAAAATTCGCTTTACTGCTAAAGCGCAGTTTCCCGGATCAATAACCGTTAACACTGGTGTTTGGCTTGGCATTTGAAGAGTTGAGTGAATATTTACTAGCATGTCGGCCTTATCTGAAAAAGGAGGACAGCCTATAGTAGGAAATTCAGAATTAGCTGCAACAAAACCTGATAAGGCGTTTGATCGACCTGCGATTGTGATATACACCACGTTTTTTTGATCTTGATTATTATTCAATATTTCTAAAACCTTTAATGGTTGCTTATGGGCAGATGCTGCATGTTGCTCCCATTTTATATCATATTCATCTAATTTATCAGTGATTTTTTTAGCGTGAGGCTCATCGGCTGTAGAGCCCATTATAATTACAGCTTTCATAAACTATCCTTTAAGTTGTGATTAATCCTTTCATTGATTGCTAAATCATTGCTGGGAAAAGGGAATTCTTTACCAGTAATAGTTTCAAATAAATAAATATATCGTCTTGATAGTTCAACAACCAATTCTTCAGGTGCATCAGGCAGGGTTTTATCGTTATACGGATCACAGTTATCAACAAACCATAACCTCAAAAATTCTTTATCAATATTTTGCGGTTCTTTTCCATCATCTATCCTTGTTTGATAAGTATCCGCAATCCAGTATCTACTGGAGTCTGGCGTATGTATTTCATCAATTAATACAATATTACCATCTATATCTTTGCCCATCTCATATTTTGTATCTACTAAAATCATCCCATGTTCTAATGAAGTTTTTTGACCAAACTCAAAAAGCTCCATTGCTTTATTACTACAATAATTCCAGTCTGCTTCAGACATCCAGCCTTCACTAACAATTTCATCAGGGGCTATTGGCCTATCATGATGCTCTTCTTTTGTGGTAGGGGTAAGCATATTTTTTTCAAGGCGTTGATTTTTTTCAAGGCCTTCAGGTAGTTTATTGCCACAATATTCCCTATCACCATTATTATATACGGTCCATAGTGAAGTGCTTGTGCTTCCAGTAATAAAACCCCTAACCACAAATTCAATTGGGAATACATCGCACTTTTTAGCAAGCGTTACATTTGGGTCAGGTATATCAATAACATGGTTTTGAATGATATCTTTGGTTTGCTCAAACCACCATGCACTGGTTAAGTTAAGCACTTGACCTTTATAAGGTATGGAGGCTAGCACCCGGTCAAATGCACTTTGCCGATCAGTAGTAATTAGCGCCAGCTTATCGCCCAGATCGTATTGGTCCCTAACCTTGCCTGATTTCTTATTTCCAGATTTAAGCTCTGTTTGTGTTAGTGTATTATTAATCGAAGATGATATCGATTCTTTATATTTATTTGTTGATTCTATAGTATTCATAGCAATGTGGGTTAAAAAATATGTTTGTTGTTAAAATTGAATTTATTTCATCATCTAAATTACCGCTATTGACATTTACATTCCATATTACTCCGCGTTTTATGTAAGAAATTTCTTTTATATCAAAACGCTTAGTAAGGGACTCATATTTAGCCCTACCATATATATCATCATTTGGCCTCACTAAGAACGATGCATCATATCTATCATCATCGTTTATAAGATATTCTTTATTGGAATTAAAAAGTTCTCCGCTATCTATTATTTTATTTAATACCGCTGTTCTGTCGCCATCAATATTTATTTCCCAATGAATTTGTCTTTTAACATCAACGTCATAACCAAGATGCCCCAAAGCCGTATTAACTGACTTAGCTTCATTATCAGTAATAATTAAATCAACCACCCACTCTGTTGATTGGTCATTTATTTGTAAATCCTTAGCCTCAATTTTAGAAATTTTATAATTTAATGATTGATTAATCGTTGGATATTTCTCATCAATAAATTCTTTCATTGATGAGAAAATTGCATCTCCTTTTGTTGTCCGCTCGGGGTGTGGCATCATTGCCATTACATTACCAGCACCATTACATATTGCAGCAATATTACTTACTGATCCATTAGGGTTTGTTGGAAACTCGTTAATTATTTTTCCAGATACATCAGAGTATTTGAATGCAGCCTGATTATTTTTTACAATTTGTTTTAGCAAATCATCTGGCATAACAAACCGGCCCTCACCATGCGCAAGGGGAATATTAATAAGAGTGTTGGAATCCAACTTTCTTGTAAAAGCACATCGATTGGGCTCTGTTGACATTTTAAGGTTTGTCCAGGTATTATAATAACCAACACCAACCACTTTCCCATCAATGATTCGCTTGTTATCTGTTAATGCTGCCCCGATTGAATAATTGTCTAGACCTGGAACAAGACCGCTTTCGACCAATATTTGAGCACCATTACATATTCCAAGGACAGGCTTACCTTTTTCAGATTCAATTTTGATCTGCTCCATAATTGGATCCAAAGCTGCTATGATTCCCGCACGAGAACGGTCTTCATATGAAAATCCACCCACTATGATAAAACCATCCAAATTGGATAATATATCATGAGAACTATTCCATAATACTTCATGAGGCTCCATACCCACACGCATGCATGCCATAAATGTTTCTCGTTCAGTGTTTGAGCCTGGGAATTGGATGATACCTATTTTATGCAATTACTACATCCTTGTTTCCAGAGGTAATTTTTCCAATTTCGAATACAGGAGTTAGTTTAGCTAAAATAGTTTTTACATCATTAACTTTTAATGGGTCAATTATAATTGCCATACCAATTCCCATATTAAATGCCCTGAACATTTCATCATCATCAACTGAACCAATTGATTGCATAGTTTTAAAAAGTGGTAAAATTGGCCATGTTCCTAAATCAATTTTCGCTCCACAGCTATCCGGAAGGACGCGGGGTATATTTTCAACCATACCACCACCGGTAATATGTGCAACGCCTTTTATTTCAATATTTGAATCCAATAAAGTAAAAATATGATTCGTGTAGTTAATATGTGGTTCAAGCAATGCTAATCCCACTGAGGTTTCTAGATCAGGAATGACATCATTTATATCATACTTACCAATTTCAAAAAATAATTTTCTTGCAAAAGAATATCCATTTGTATGTAATCCATTAGATGGTAAGCCGAGTATTGTATCGCCTACGTTTATATTGTGACCATCAATTATTTTATCTCGCTCAACAACTCCAGTAATAACCCCAACTAAGTCATGTTCCCCAGGCAGGTATGTGTCAGGCATTTCTGCGGTTTCACCACCTACAAGCGATACGCCAGTATCTAAGCATGCTGAAACCATTCCAGAGACAATTTGATCAATTATATTAGGATCTAATTTATCATTGGCGATGTAGTCTAAAAAGGTCAATGGCCTTGCTCCCATGACTAAAATATCATTAGCTGCAGCGCTCAATAAATCTATACCAATCGTATCATATTTTTTCATTTTTCTTGCAATAATGGTTTTAGTTCCAACGCCATCAATACTCTGAACCATTATAGGATTTTTATATTTTGAAACAATATCTTTAAGACTATACAGTGACCCAAACCCACCAATGCCAGTAAGTACATTTTTTGAGAATGTAGATTTTACTTTCCCTTTTATTTTATCAACAGCTTCGTTTCCAGCATCAATATCAACTCCTGCTGATTTATAGTTTATTTTTTTCAAGATTGTATCTTCATAGTTTATTTGTTAATCCATTTTCCCAAGCATCGCGACCTTGTTCGATTGATATATTAATCTCTTCATTAATCATTATGTTTTTACTAACTGTCTTTCCAATAACAAATACTTCCAAATCATATTTAGAAAAACAGTTAGTTATACTGTGAATGTTTTCATCGTTAACTTCTAATATAAACCCCCCAGTTTCTGAAAATAATATTTCATCGATCCTTAAATCACTTTCAATCGAAACGTTACAGCCAATATTGTTTTTAAATGTCATTTCAGCTAACGCTACCGCTATCCCACCATCTGAAATATCATGGCAGGATAATACCATATTATTATCAATACAATCTGTTAAACCATAAATCTGCTTTTTGACCTCCTGCAAATCAGGTTTTGGTAAATTCGTACCCAATTCATTATTTAAATGAAAATAAGCTGATCCGCCCATTTCATTTTTCCGCTGACCAATCATAGCTATATTAGAACCAACAGATGTAAAGGCCATCCCAATAGTTTTATTTATATCATTAATTTTTCCAAGGCAACTCACAATGGGGCTTGCTGGGATAGAGCCATTTCTTGATTCATTATAGAAACTAACATTACCGGCAATGATTGGTGTGGCATGGATTGGATTATCTTTTAAAGTAATTGCGTTGCATGCGTCTGATATTCCACGAACACTTTCTACAAACTCCCACATTTGATTTTCTTTTTCAGGATTTCCAAAACACAAACAATCTGTAAGTGCATGCGGTGTGGCCCCAACAGAGGCAACATTCCTCATAGATTCAACTACGGCATTGACTCCAGCCCAGTAGGGATCAACCATACCATACAATGGATTATGATCGGTTGATAGGGCAATTCCCGTTTTTCTAATTTCTTTGGGATAATTTTTTGAATTAAATGGTGCCATAACACCGCTATCTGCTCGACCAGACTCCATTATTGTTCTACCTTGTACCTGTTTATCATATTTATCATAAACTGATTTTCGACTTGCAATGTTTTCATGAGATAATAATTTTAATAATATAGAACCATAGTCTGCAACCTGATCTAGTACCGGAGTATCATCCTTTTTATTTATAGCTGTAAATTTTCGTTCGTACAAAAACCCCCTGGTAACTTGATTGGCTTTTGCATCAATGATTGTTTCGCCATTATAATGCACAACATATTGACCATCAGATCTTATTTTACCAATCTGGGATGCCCTTGCTCCATCGCTGACAGCAGGAAGATTATAAATTTTATTATAATGATCTAAAATCAATTGCGTTATATCTGGTGGACATACCCACATAAACCTTTCCTGTGTTTCACTGCAAAGATATACGGATGGATGTAATCCATCCATACCGGTATGCACTCTATCCAACCATACCTCTGAACCGTAGCCTGAAGTTTCAGCTAGCTCTACACTAGCGCATGCTACACCACCTGCCCCCAAATCTTTAAAGCCAACCCTATCAACTAAATCCATTTGTTTTATTTTATCAAATAAAGCATACGATGATTTTAATAGATGCCTTTCTAAAAATGCATTTGGCTCTTGCACCGCACCTTTATTCTGATCTTTTTTATCTTCTTCTAGTTCAAGCGAAGCAAAGCTCGCACCACCAAATCCGCTATTGTCTGTAGGCTTACCAACAAGAATTAAATCATATCCATCCGCATTTTCTGGTGCATAAGAATGGATGATATGATCTTCTCGTACAATACCAAGGGTTACAAGCGTGACAAGGCAATTCTCATTATATCCGCTATGATAATAAATGTCACCACCAATGTTTGGTATGCCCAATGGGTTTCCATAACCAGCAATGCCCGATACAACACCATCATTTATCCATTTGGTTTTTTTATTATTTATATCTCCAAATCGAAATGAATCTGTACAGGCTATAACCTCAGCACCCATACACACAACATCACGAACATTGCCCCCAACGCCAGTAGCAGCGCCTTCATATGGAACAATCTGAGATGGATGATTATGACTTTCATGGCTCATAACAACACACCATCTATTTCCGTTTTGATCTGTTGCCACCGCAACAACCCCAGCATCTTCCTTTGCTCCAAGCACTACATCTGGACCCTCTGTGGTAAATTGCTTTAAATGATTGCGACTGCTTTTATAGCTACAGTGCTCCGATCCTTGTATAGAAAAAAGTACTAGCTCTGGGAGAGAAGGAGCACGCCCCAACATTTCATTTTGAATTTTTATTACCTCATCTGGCGTAAGAGGTATGTTTAATTCAGCTAGTTTTTTTTTGATACCTTGCGTATCTAAGCTGCTGAAATCGACAATTTCTTTTGTAAATGCCATAGGGAATATGCCATTAAATTCTTTTTATAACAAAAAACTATCTGATAATAGTTTCATGTCGCTGGGGACCTACTGATACAATTTTAACAGGGCAACCCACTTCATTTTCAATGAAAGTGATATAATTTTTAATTTCAATTGGGAGCGCATCGTATCCTTTGTCCCAAATATTTTCGGGTAGATCTCCCCAGCCAGCTAATTTTTTATATATAGGTTTTGCATCGCGATAGTGCGTAAGGCTTGCAGGCATTTCTTTAGTCTCAGTATCGTTTATTTTGTATGATGTACATATTGGAATTTCAGGGATGTTATTTAAGACATCAAGCTTAGTGAGAGCAATTTCTGTTAGCCCGCTTACCCGTACGGCCTGACGAACTTGAACCAGGTCTAACCAACCGATACGCCTTGGTCTTCCAGTGGTGGTGCCATATTCACCTCCTTTTTCACGAATTAACTCTGCATCACTATCATCAGCCTCACTTGGCAACGGACTTTCACCAACTCTACTTAAATACGCTTTTGTCACACCAATAATTCTATCTACCTTATGAAAGGTTACCCCAGATCCGATTGATATATGACCAGCAGCAGTATTAGATGAGGTAGTAAATGGATAGATACCATGATCCACATCTAAACTAATTCCTTGAGCCCCTTCAAACAGTATGCGCTTTCCCTGTATATGGGCTTTGTGTAACTCTACCGAAACATCTGCAATATACGGTTCCAGTATTTTGCCATATTGAATATATGTTTCTAATATTTCTTCAATGGTTGGGCTAAAAGATTGACCCAATACATTTTCTATCAATTTTTTATTAAAGGCGAACCCTTTATTTAATTTTTCAGAAAATACAGAGGGCTCTAATAAATCAATTATTCGAATTCCATTTCGAAACATTTTATCAGCGTAAACGGGAGCAATACCACGATTAGTGCTTCCAGCGGCCAGGTTCTCTTGATGATTAGAAAGGGCACCATCAAGAGCAATGTGATATGGCATAATTACATGCGCCCTATCACTTACCATTAATTTTGGGTCAATACCCTTATCTTTTAAATAATTGATTTCGTCAATCAGGGCTTTTGGATCTATAACGACTCCATTACCAATAACGCTCAAGGGTCCACCATAAATAACACCAGATGGAATTAGGTGGAGCTTGAAAACATTTCCATCGACGATCACCGTATGCCCTGCATTATTACCACCATGAAATCGGACAACGTAGTCTGAATCCCCCGCAAAGAAATCTGTGATTTTACCTTTACCTTCGTCTCCCCATTGCGCGCCTACAATTGTGGTTATTTCGGATAGGGTGGATTTCATGTAAGGTGTTGCTGGCTGGTCTTTAATATGCGGAAAGAAAACATCAAATAAATTATATTTGTTGTACCTAAGGTTACATTCAATTCATTCAACTATAAAAGAGCGAATTTGATTATTATATAATTTTTTCATTTTTGGAGATTATTAAAATCAACTTTATGCACCTCTTTTACCCCAAGCTTGATACAATGAAAGCGACTCATCACAAGTTTCCATGCTAATATCTCTAATTAGATGGATAGGATCACCACCACCACCTTCTCTAGAATTTTCTTGAGTAATGGTTAAACATAAATTCTTATTACCTTCGAGATATATTTTCCCATCATTGTTTAATATGAATTTTTGTAATTCTTTTTTACTGCATGATTTTAAAATCAGGTTTGAAGATTTTTCAGAACTTTCTGATTCCATACATACATCAAAGTTTGGCATAAAAAATTCATTATCATTTAACCTAACAAGCTCAAATCCTTGATCAACTGCAATTGCTCCCTGGTATGAATAGCACGTATGCGCTTGGAGCCCTTTATCAATACTTGCGCTCGATTTATAGCCTTTTATGTCTAAACAAAATCCTCTTGATTCATCTAGTTTATTAATTAAAAAAATTTCTACAGTTTCATAAACTGTATTTACATTTTGATTGCTTTTACTTTGATCGTGGTCTTCACAAGCAAAAAGAAAAAGCAATAAAGGTATAAGCCAAAGGTGATACATAATAAAATATAAACTAAGAGCTCTAATTAATTAAAATGGGTTAATCAATGCTAATCGATAATATCTAATAGGGGTTTGTTTATTTTTCCACCCTTCAATTTCTTGAGCATCACCACCTGAAATAACTAAAGGCCCAAGAGCAAAGCGAAGTTCATAACCTACAGTAACTACTATTTTCTCTTTTTCAGACTTTGAAAACCAGGCATTGCCAAAATCTGAAATTAAATTTAATGATATTGGCCCTGCTGCTTGTCTTAGTTCAGCTGATCCAAATAATAGCTTATCACCTAATCGATAACCAGACCATCCGCGAGGATTATGATTTTCAGGCACAAACCTACTTGGTGCTGTACCTTGAATATAGATTGGTATATCATCAGTAAGTCCAACATATTCTTGAGCAGGCGGTTTGCCAGAAACCGCCATTGTTTTTAACCGAAAATATGAAACCAAAGAGCCGCTTTTGTTTACAGGTATATTAGCAAAAAAGTCACCCTCTAGTCTTGTAAAGCTAAAGTCTCCAAATAAGTCTTTATTGGCATAATCAACCAGGCCACTTATTCCAAACCCGTCTTTTGGGGCAATCGTATTTATTTTATGAGGTCTACGATTTAACCACTGATATCCAATAGTAAGAAATCCATCATTCCCTGATTCAGGAACCGGAAGGTCAACAAAGCTAGATTTATCAAGCGGTATTAATTCACCCGTCTCTTTATCTGTTTCTTTACCAACAGTTACATTATGATTTACAATTGTAGCTCCGGCATAAAATAAATGATTTGATGAAGGATATTCTCCAAAATTAATTGGATTGTTAATTGTAAAAGAGGCACCACTTTTTGAATCGACTAACCAAGCTTTTTGATAGGGACGGAAAGCAAAATCAAAATTACGAGAAATACTCAGACCCCACATTGGATTAATATAGGCTAGCTGAAACCCGCTTTTATCTAAATCAGTAGGGATTAAATACCCACCGATCCCAAACATGTTTTTCCCTAACGCATCTGTAATAGTAGTGGCGAAAAATGGAGCCTCCGGTAATGGTAGAAAGACAGTACCAAAAGGTCTCATGTGTTTTATGAATTTATATTTTTCCGGTTTAGAAATATCAGGGACTTTCCCCGGTTTATTATTAACAAAACTCACGTCCGGACCTGCCTCTAGCCAAGAAGTATAATTATCCCTTAAAGATAAAGGGGTGGTATCTGAAGCCCTAAAAGGATCAACCTTGATCAAACGAACGCTATCTATATCTCCCAATGAAGTTGCAAGCAAGACGGAATCTTTTGGCATCCACTGATGGGTCCAAATACCATCCCCAGCATCAGTGTTTGCAATAATTTTTTTAGTATTTAAATCGACAGTATATATATTGGGTACACCATTAGCATTTGATGTATAGGAAATTGATTTGTTATCTGGATGCCAAACGGGCATAATATCTGCCATAGAATTATCTGTGAGACGAGTTATGGCTTTAGATTCTAGATCAATTATATAAATATCCATATTGCCATTTTCAGGATTCATTGCAAAAGCAATTTGACGTTGGTCAGGTGAGATTGCTAGAAATGTAATTTGCGTATTTTTAGTAAAGCCTGTAAGGTTTTCTACTTCTTTTTGATCTAGGCTGCTTATAAAGATATTTGAAACACTATTATAATGAGAGACATACGCAACTTTATTAGAATCTAACCAAATTGGGTATGTAGCTCGTTTAGAATCGGTAAGCCAAAAATGCTTACCTAAATTTTTATCATAAATTTTTATATCATAGACCAGAGATTGATTTTCCCCAAAATGATATTTAGCATAAGCTAGCTTATTGCCGTTAAAAGACCATGACATACGTCCGTGAAACTGACCGTAGTCAACTTCATTTTTATCCCAAAGAATTTTTTCTTTATATTTTTTCTTTATAGCCAAAGAGTCCTTTTTTGTTTTCTTCTCCTTCTCTTTAAGTTTATCAATAGCTTTTTCCCATTTTATAAGCCGCTTTTTTTCTTTAGTGGTATCTCGATTAGCAATTATAAGTGAAACATCTCTACGATCTTTATCTAACCTTCCTAGTATTGCAATTTGACTGCTATCTTTATAAAACATTGCAGATTGCACTTTTTTTAATGGGAAAGAGATTACTTCTCCTATTTCTTTATAGGTTTCTTTTTGGGACCTATAGCCATAATAATAAGTATTCATATATCTT
>Ga0208407_1001216_pt1 | contig 11909 bp, 7 predicted proteins | sample ETNtaG_9_FD_185775 | JGI IMG/M metagenome (GOLD analysis project Ga0208407, IMG submission 185775) | Marine microbial and viral communities from oxygen minimum zone, Eastern Pacific Ocean - ETNP201406SV69 (SPAdes) (version 2) | ecosystem: Environmental > Aquatic > Marine > Oceanic ...
TGCCTCCAGATGCTCCAATTAAAACAATCACAAATAAGAAATCGACGATTCGTCCCATGGTTGTTTTTTCTACAATATTTTCTTTAGACGTTCTCAGTGCTGAGCTCAATCTTAGGGATCCAATGTTGTGTTTATAGAATGGAACAGCCACAGCTATCGCAGGTATGGTATAAAGGGCCCATCCTGTAAGACCCCAGTGGAAAACACCATAAGCAGATGCAAGATGATAGGCTCTATCTGAGAATGGCTCAATACCAAATAAACCTTCTCCTGCATAATATGCCCATTCAACAACCGACCAATAAAGAATGCCACCACCGATTCCAGAGCAGAAGAGCATGGATGCCCAACTGAATAAGGAGTAGTCTGGACTGATATCATTTCCGCCCAATCGATGCTTGCCAAATCTTGAGAAAGCAATATACAGGACAAATAGAAGCATGCATGCTCCAAATATCATGTATGTTGCTCCAAAGATATCCACCGTCCACAAGTAGGTACTTCTTATAAATTGAGCAGATTCCTTTGGGTAAATTGCAATTGGGGTTGCGATCAGTGCAATGGCTCCCAGTACTGAGAGTAAAGTGACTTTATCCGTACTGCTATTTGTCTTCATCTATGACCAATTTTGACTCTGAATAATTTTTTGCCATTTCACCAACCAAGAAGAACTCAAAGGTTGTTAGGACAACAAAAATTAAAAAAAATACACCCAAGGTAATGATTATTTCTCTCACTTTGTACTCGTAAAAATTTTGTTAAATGCAGCGTCTTTCTGTGAAGACATAAGAAGTGTATCATATAAGGCTGATCCACAATTGTAATTAGAGATATGACTACACCAAAGGACATTGACAGAAATAAAGGAAAGCTCCCACAAAAAGAAAAGGGATCTTTGACTCCGATTATGACCTCAACAATTGAGGAAACAAGAAGACATCAATTGGAAAGATTGGCTGCATCATTTAGATTATTTTCTCGCTATGGTTTCGATGAAGGATTGGCTGGACACATTACTCTTAGGGATCCAGAATTCAATGATCATTTTTGGGTAAACCCCCTCGGAATGAATTTTGCACATATTACAGTTTCAGACCTCTTATTGGTTAAGGAAGACGGAGAGATCATTCAGGGCGATAGACCAATTAATCCAGCTGCTTTCTTTATTCATTCTGCAATCCACAAAGTTAGACCCGATGTGAACTCAGCGGCACATGCTCACTCAATACATGGAAGAACATTCTCAACATTGGGAAAGATATTAGACCCAATCACTCAGGATGCGGCCATGTTCTTCGGTGAACAATCGCTTTATTCGGAGTACGGCGGTGTTGCTTTTGATCAAGGGGAGGGCGAAGCAATAGCAGAAGCCCTTGGTGAGAAGAGAACTGCAATACTGCAGAATCATGGTTTATTAACTACCGGTCAGACGGTTGATGTGGCCGCTTGGTTATTTATTTCGATGGATAAATGTTGTCAAAGTCAACTGTTGGCAGAAGCTGTCGGCAAACCAATTATTATTCCCGACGAGATGGCAGAACACGCCAAGAAACAGGCAGGTACAGATTTAATTCTCTGGGCAAGCTTCCAACCTCTTTATGATCTCATATACGAACAATCACCCGACTTTTTGGATTAGAAAATGCAGCAAACACTAGAAAAACAAAAGACTCAGTCAAGACGCCAAATTTATCCAAGCCTATCGCTTAGAATAGACCGGTTGGATCGCATGCTGGATATGATGCTTGAGTATCAAGCACAAATACCAAATGCATTATCAGAGGATTTTGGTCATCGACCAGAAATGTTGAGCAAAATGTCAGAGTTGGCAGCCACATTTGATTCAATCCATTACATCAAGAAGAATCTAAAATCTTGGATGAAGCCAGAGAAAAGGAAGGCCACTCCTCCGTTTAACTTATTTGGTGCAAAAGCTTATATACAATATCAGCCTGTAGGTGTTGTAGGCATCATCAGTCCGTGGAATTATCCCTTTAATTTAACCTATGCTCCGCTTGCAGTTGTATTGGCTGCTGGGAATAGGGCCATGATCAAGCCATCAGAATTTACACCAAGATCATCCGCATTGATGAAATCCATGATCAATAAATATTTTGATGACGATGAGGTTCAGGTGTTTCCAGGAGATGCATCAGTGGGTCAAGAATTCAGTTCACTGCATTTTGATCACCTCTTATTTACTGGCTCTACATCGGTGGCAAAAAAAGTCATGGAAGCTGCATCAAAAAATTTGGTTCCAGTGACATTGGAACTGGGCGGTAAATCACCAGCAATCATTGGCGACAGTGCGGACTTGAAAAAAGCATCGGATAGGATCTGGAATGGAAAATTAATGAATGCAGGTCAAACTTGCATTGCGCCTGATTATGTCTATATCAAAGAGGAGAGTCTTGGAGATTGGATTGAAGCAACCAAAGACTCTATCTCATCAATGTATCCATCTATTTTTAATAATGAAGATTACACGTCAGTTGTCAATCAAGGACATTATGAGAGACTCCATGGCTATATTGAGGATGCAAGAAACAAGGGTGCAGATGTCATTCAGATCAATCCTTCGAATGAGTCAGAAACAGATAAATCACACAATAAGATGATGCCCACAATTGTTCTGAATGCAACCGAAGAAATGTTAGTTATGCAAGAGGAAATTTTTGGTCCAATTATGCCAATAAAGACCTACAATCAAATCGATGAAGTTGTCGATTACATTAATCTGCATGAAAGACCACTTGGACTCTACTATTTTGGAAATAAAAAGAGTGAAGAAGAGTTCGTGATGTCGAATACAGTTTCAGGTGGAGCGGCACTCAATGATGTGATTTTCCAATTCATTCAAGAGGATCTTCCTTTTGGTGGTATCGGTCCGAGTGGAATGGGGCACTATCATGGGATTGAGGGATTCAAAACCTTCTCTCATGCAAGAGGTGTATATAAGCAAACATCATTGGAGAGTGTTTTGAAAATGATGCGACCGCCTTTTGGTAAATTAATTGATCAGGTTATTTCAACCAAGATAAAAAAGTAATTGAGTCCACCAATTAATTCGCTGATAGAAGAAAAGATACATGACTTGGGTATCGATGTTATCGATAGGCATATCTTTCTGTGCGCTGATCAAACCGAACCAAAATGTGCACCCAAAAGAAAAACATTGGAATCTTGGGATTTTCTCAAATCCAGACTCGCAGAACTAGAGATTCATAATCGGGGCGGAATATATCGATCAAAAGTTAACTGCTTGAGAGTTTGTATAAATGGCCCAATCGCCGTTGTCTATCCGGATGCTGTTTGGTATCAAAATTGCACACCTGATGTTCTTGAGAAGATCATCCAAGAGCATTTAATAGGCGGAAGAGTTGTTGATCAATACGTTATTTCAAAGCCGAGTTAACCGTTTCAAATAAATAGGTCTCATTGGCTCTTTGAATGAGGTAAGAATGAATATCTTTTGCATCCTGCTCACTCAAACGACTCGCAAATCCAACCATACCTTTTTCCGTATATAGACCACCGAGCGTGATTGCATTAAATTTTTCATGAGTTTCTTCTGACATATACCGAAGATCTGCCAAGACTCCACCTCCAACTGCCCCAGCTCCATGGCACATATGGCATTCCCAATGATATAGATCTTCACCCCTGGCGATACTGGCTTGATCCTCAATTGGTGATGGGGGTTTTGGCATCTTAATATTTCTAGCTCTATCGGGCAGGCTTAAATCACCGTCAAGTGCAAATGTAACAATCCGTGCATTGATTGGTCCTCCAGAATTCTTAGGCGGTAGTCCAGCCTGGAGCGCAAACACTCCACCATATCCTACGAGTACTGTGACATATTGTATTTCATCAATACTATATGTGATGGGAGCAGCAATAATTCCATTCGTTAGATCTTTGCTCCATTTTTTTTCGCCAGTTTCTGCATCATATGCAACGAGTTCACCCTCAGATGTACCCTGAAAGACGAGATTGCCATCGGTTGATAAAGTTCCACCATTCCATGGAAGGGTTAAATATTGTTTCCAAACTTCTTTTTGCTCAACTGGATCCCATGCGCTCAGTCTGCCCCTTATGCTCTTTGCTAATAACATTAACTGAAGCAGGTTCTTTGGCGGTGCCATTACCGTTAGGTCTCCTGCAGTATTCCATCCTTTATCATCGTATTCATATTCATCATCTTTCTTCATGGGCATATAAAGTTCTTGTGCTGGAATATAAACCAAACCTGTTTTGGGATTGTATGACATTGGCATCCAATTATGTCCACCAAGAGCACCAGGAAAGATTAATTTCTCTGCATCATCGTAATCAGCAAGATCTGTTTTAACAGGCCGTCCAGTTTCAAGGTCGATATGACTTGCCCAAGTTGCTTGGACATATTTTTCCGCTGATAAAAGCTCACCATTGGTTCGGTCAATGACATAAAAGAATCCATTTTTTGGAGCTTGCATGAGAACCTTTTTCGATTCACCTTTTATGGTTAAATCTGCGAGTACGATGTGTTGTGTTGCCGTATAATCCCAATTATCACCTGGAGTTGTTTGATAATGCCAAACGTATTCACCGGTGTCTGGTTTCAGAGCAACAATGGATGATACAAATAGATTGTCACCGCCCCCTGGGCTTCTGATCTTATAATTCCATGGTGAGGCATTTCCAGTTCCAATATAGAGCAAATCCAAGTCTGAATCATAAGCCATTGAGTCCCAAACTGTTCCGCCACCGCCATATTTCCACCATTTGGCTCCTTTCCATGTTTTTGAAGCCATTTCCATTGCTGAATTTTCAAATCCTTCGTCGGGATTTCCTGGGACTGTATAAAAGCGCCATGCCATTTCGCCACTATCTGTGTCATAGGCACTCACATAACCTCTAACCCCAAAGTCTGCTCCTCCATTGCCAATGATCACTTTGTCTTTAATAATTCTTGGGGCACCCGTAATGCTGTATGGCTTGCTGTCATTGACTGTCATTTTCTCCCAAATCAATGATCCACTTTTGGCATCAAGAGCGACGAGCCTTCCATCTAGTGTCCCGAAAAATATTTTCCCTTCCCATATTGCCACCCCACGATTGACTACATCGCAACAAACGAAATAAGCTTTCTCTTTTGGCACCTTGGGGTCAAACTTCCATAGCAATTCACCTGAAAGGGCGTTATGCGCATAGACAACACTCCATGCACCAGTCGTGAACATTACACCATCAGAAACAATGGGCGTGGCCTCGTGTCCTCTATTGCTATCCAAATCAGCAAACCATTTAATGCCCAAGCGATCTATATTCTCAGCATTGATTTGATTCAGATCACTGAATCGTTGTTCGTCATAGGTTCTTCCGTGTGATAACCACTCTTGGCTATTATTTTCTGATGCGATGATTGAATTTTCATTGACCTGAAAATCACCTCCATAAACATGAGATACAGACAAAGCACAGAATGCTAAGGTTAGTTTCTTGGATAAAAAATTCATAAAAAATATTCTACATAAAAAAAATTATATTTTTTTGCACAAAAAAAATATTTCGAGGTTGTTTGACTTTTGGTTCAATTTGTATTCATCTATTTTCATTTAGAACATAAAGGGGAAATCATGATCCTTAACCCAAAATACTCATCCTTAATTATTGCTTTGGTGATAATTCTTTTTTCAACACCTGTTGCTCAGTCAAAGATTAATGAGAGAGAATTAATCAACTATGCCTATGAATCGACTTATAAGCCTGAAGAGAGTGGCAAGGTCATCATAACCAATGCCAATATTCTTACCGGTAATGGCGATGCAATCTTAGATGCATCTATCTTAATGCACAAAAACAAAATTATTTCAGTTGGGAAGGACTTGGATCAATCCAATGCGACGGTAATCGATGCACAGGGGAAATGGGTAACACCAGGTATCATTGATATTCATTCCCATATGGGCGTCTATCCCGCGCCAAGTCTCAGATCAAATTCTGATGGAAATGAGGCAACCAGTCCAACCACTCCACATGTTTGGGCAGAGCATTCAGTCTGGACTCAAGATCCGCAATATACACTTGCATTGAAAGGCGGGATCACCTCTTTTCATGTTTTGGTGGGATCTGCAAATCTAATTGGTGGCAGAGGGGTCACGCTCAAGAATATTCGAAGTCGAACGGTTCAAGGGATGAAATTTCCAAATGCACCCTACACACTCAAGATGGCATGTGGTGAGAACCCCAAAAGAGTTTATGGAGGCAGAGATTCAGAGCCATCGACACGCATGGGCAATGTTGCAGGATACAGAAATGCATGGATTGAGGCGCAAGACTACCAGAGAAGTTTAAAAGAATATGCTGATACAGCTGATGATGAGAAGGAGGTTTCTGATAGACCATCTCGTGACTTAGGGTTGGAGACATTGGTTGGCGTGTTAGAAGGAGACATTTTGGTTCAAATGCACTGTTATCGAGGTGAAGAAATGGTTGTCATGTTAGATGTTGCCAAAGAGTTTGATTACAAGATCACGACTTTTCATCACGCAATTGAAGCCTATAAAGTTGCTGATATATTGGCACAAAATTCTATTTGTGCAGCCATGTGGGCAGATTGGTGGGGGTTTAAGAATGAGGCTTTTGATATGGTTTGGGAGAATACAGCGATTGTTGATCAGGCTGAAGAAAAAACAGGCTGTGCAATCGTCCACTCTGATTCTGCAGTTGATATTCAAAGACTGAATCAACAAGCGGCTAAAGCTTTGGCAGCCGGACAAAAGTCTGGTCTTGATATTGATAGGGGTAGAGCGATTCAGTGGATCACTTTAAATCCCGCCATAGCTCTAGGCATAGATGATCAGGTTGGCTCTATTGAACCGGGTAAGATGGCAGACATAGTGATCTGGTCACATGATCCGTTCAGTGTTTATTCAAAAGCAGAGAAAGTCTTTATTGATGGTCATTTGAAATTTGATATAGATGATCCTGCATCATTCAATAGAACTGATTTTGACATTGGAATTATTGATCCTGAAGGAGATCGATTATGAGTCTTACTAGATCTATTTTGCTCAGCCTGATTGGATTATTGTCCTTCTCAATCTTTGCTAAGACACAAGATATTCTGATTAAGAATGCGACAGTAATTACTTCGACTGAACTCGGAGTACTTGAGGAAACCGATGTCTTGATTCAAAACGGAGCAATTTCTTTAGTCTCAGAGAATATCGATACTGTTATAACTGGCACCACTGTTATTGAAGCAAATGGGAGAGTCCTTACTGCTGGATTGCTAGCGCCTGTAACTAATCTAGGCTTGATTGAAATTGAATTGGAGGCTGAAACAAGGGATGATCGCACTGATCACTTCTCAGCCGGATTCAGTATTTCATCTGCATTTAATCCAAGCTCAACATTGATTCCTTATAATAGAGCCTCAGGTATAACATCTGCAATTGTTTTTCCATCGTCTGGGAGAGGGGACATATTCTCAGGTTTGGGCTCTGTTTTTAAAACTCATGGTGATATTGATACTCAGTCAATTTCCACTGATATTGCGATGATTATGCAAATGGGTGGCAATACAGATTCCAGGGCATCAAATTTTCTTGAGTTGGAAGATGCTTTTCTAAAGGCGAAACAGTTTAAGAAATCTAGAAACATAATCCAAAGAGGGGGGTTCTTTGATTCAGGAGAATACTCAGAAAGAGACTTAGAGGCATTGTTGAATCTGACAGAAGAAAGAAAACCACTGATTGTTAAAACCAATCGAGCCAGTGATATGTTGAGAATGATTGAATTTGCCAAAGTGCATGAAATCAAGATTATTTTTCATGGGGCGAAGGAAGCATGGAGAATTGCAGATCGGTTGGCTGAGGAGAAGATACCAGTGATCATTGATCCAATGGATAACATACCAAGCTCATTCGATTCCATTGGTGCAAGAATAGATGGAGCTTCTATTCTTACTGAATCAGGGGTTAGTGTTTTGATTGGTATCACCAATGCACATAATTCTTTTTTAAGCCGACAAGGAGCTGGAAATGCTGTTGCCAATGGAATGGATCAATATGAGGCGATGAAGGCATTGACCATAAATATAGCAAAAGCATTTGGATTGGCAGATTCAATCGGCAGTATTGAAATTGGGAAAAATGCAGATCTAGTCCTTTGGGATGGTGACCCGCTCGAGGTCATGACATTTGCCGATATAGTGATTATAGATGGAAGAATTATGAGTGGCATGACTCGCTCAAAAAGACTCCGAGATCGATATTTAAGGGTTATTGGATTGGATTAAATTAATTTCTTTTTGAAATCGTTTCGTCCACCGAAGCCATGTAATCGGAAAGACTCTTATCATTTGAAGACTCAGAGAGTTGATCAATGATTTCATCGGCTGATTTAAATTGAGGTATATAATTGGCAAATGCAGTATCTCCTCTGTCAACAGCTGTTTGATCAATCAGTGATATTATTGAAGAGAGCTCACTTTCATTGAATGATACAAATTGAACAATGTCCTCTGCTAATGGATCAGCTTGAGGTATCAACTCGTCACCAACCTCAATGAGCTCAATGTATTCTGAAAAATCTCTTACTTTTTGTTGAGACAGATCAATCGAATTCGTCCAAGCAACATAGGCCCTCGGCTCTTTTTCTGATGATCCGACTACTTTGTCTTTGTAGACATCAAATCCCAATCCGACATCAAAGCTTCCCAAGGGAATGTCATACCAATAAAGGTCAAATTGATAACCCAAATTAAAATTCACGAAATCCGTTGCATTTTGTGAAAATAAATATCCTGAGTTTGATCCTCTATTGATCCTGCCAATTGCCAGTGTAGATTTGTATAGTTGAGTATCATCTATTACCAGAATCCCACCCAATGAAAGTGCAATAGAGTCTCCATCAAGTGGATGCCCGATATTACTTCCATCATTGTGATAGGCAGACGGATATTTACTATCTTGATAGGCACAACCATACTTGCTTTGACCACCAAATATTCCACATGTTGAAGAAGATAGCTCGGTAAAAACCCGATAAGACTCAAATTTTTGACTTTCTTCAATGCTGCCCCAAGATTCTAGGCCAAAGAGCCCAACAGAATTACTCAAAGTTGAACCGGATATTTGTCCATAGGCTGCATAAGGCAGATCAAACATTGAGCCGGATACTCGATAGTCGAAAGTATTTAGATCATAAACTTCATCCGAACCAATTATTCCATCGATAACTTTACTCAACCCACAGCCGCTGCCTTTTTCGCAAATGACAGCCGATTTTGAAAAACCTATTTCTAAATTATCTTTTGGACGCATGCCGATCCTGAGAGCAGTGAATCGACGATCGGGAGCCTGATTTATGCTTTCAATGTCACCAAGAATGAAGGCCAGATCCCAGTTTCCAAGCATGCTAAGGAAGCGATTCTGGAATGGATCTGAGAAGTTTCTTTCAATCGATAGTCCTTTGATTGGTCTTGCGTTTGTAGAGAGAACAGTGCTCCCCATCCATCCTGGGCCCCACCAATTTTTCTTTGAGCCCAATGTCATGGAATAATTTCCTCTCGCCAATGAGATATGAGATTCATCCAGCAACTCGTAAGCACCTGTTTTTTCATATTTGAGATTTATCGCCAAGTTTTTTGACATATATGAGACATTGGATGCGGCAAGTTTTTTTACATTGACTGGGTCAAAGAATGTAATGATCCTATCGGGATTCTTTGAAACCTTGATTTCAGCATTTGCCGAGATGCCCCCCATTTGTTGCTCTATCAATCTTTGTTTGATTCTTTGGAGTGACAGTAGGGTTTCGGGTGATAATTCTTCCGGATTGTCTGCTTTCAGGTTGTATGCAACATCGCCCCAGGCAATGGGCCATGTGTTTAAGGGAATATTCAATAACCCAGCATCAGTTAGAATCTGAAGATCATGTTTTAGCAAAGCATCATCCGGAGTGCTCCATGGAGATGAATCCACATTTTTTATTGATAGGCACAACAAGAGGAATAAAAATAGATATTTTCCCTTAAATTTTTTTCTCCAATACTTTTTCATGTGTGGCATTCTACTCTTTCGTTAAAAAATCTAAACAAATTCTGCATTTTCTACGAATGATATATGATTGTGACCGATATGTTTATAAATTGCCTTAAAAGGACCTCTCTAGTCATCCTAGCAGGTTATCTTGTCTCCTGCAGTATTCCAAAAACAGACCATGAGCCTGATCAGATGACCCTTCTCACCATCGAGAAAGGAGAAGTCATAGGATCTAGTAATGACAAAACCCATCAATGGCTTGGTATTCAATATGGCTCCATTCCAAATTCAAGCTACCGATGGAAAAAAGCGAGTGAAACAGAAGCATGGGAGGGAGTCTATGAGGCATTGGAATTCGGCAATACATGCATTCAAAGAGGATCGCTCATCAATACGACTAAAAGAAGAAATTGGGGGGAAATCGTTGGTTCTGAGGATTGTTTGTTTCTCAATGTTTGGACACCATTGCATGCATTGGATGCATCATCAAGAAAAATACCGGTAATGGTTTGGATTCATGGCGGAAGCAATGTTTCCGGAAATTCTGATTTTTATGATCCCAGTGAGCTGGTTAAGACGCAAAATGTCATTGTCGTAAGCATCAATTATCGATTGGGACCATTTGGGTGGTTCAGACACCCCGGTATAACATCAAATTCTGAAAATGCTGAAGATCAATCGGGAAATTATGGGAATCTAGACACCATTCAGGCACTAGAATGGGTGCAGAAAAACATTGGATATTTTGGCGGAGATGCATCCAATGTCACGATATTTGGCGAATCTGCCGGCGGATACAATGTGGCTGCATTGCTGTCTGCAAAGAATGCAAAAGGACTGTTTCATAAGGCCATTATCCAGAGTGGCGGAGTCAAACCAGGAGACATTGATCATTCGGAGTCCTATCTAGAAGAGAATCTGCCTTGGAAAAATTACTCATCCAGAGAATTAGTCAACCAGCTTATTCAAAACAAGGGCATGGCCCCCGATCGTGATTCAGCGAAATCCTTGCAAGATGATATGTCCTATTCTGAGATGGAAGGATTGATGAGGAATGCTTCTTCAGAAGAAATTTATCAAGCCTATTTAACAACTAGAATTAATACCAATGAAATGCTGAGACCCTTCCCTGATGGTTCTGTATTGAGTGAGCTTGGCATTCTGGGTTCCTTAGAGACTGGATTTAATAGTGATATTCCAATCATGATTGGGACAAATCGAGATGAGATGAAATTATTTCTCATTGATAACCCTCGGTTAACCAAAGAGTTTCTTAGAATACCGAGAATCAGAGATCTGGATTTATGGAATGCAGTTTCCAGGCACAGAACCAATGCTTGGAAGTATCTGGCTGTCGATGGACCTTCCCAGAGTCTCGCAAATCAAGGAAGAAGCAATGTCTTTGCCTATCGATTTGACTGGGATGATGAGCCAAAGAAATATGGCGTAGATTTAAAGAATTTACTTGGAGCATCGCACGCTTTTGAGATCCCTTTTGTAATGGGCAACTTCGATGAAGATGCTCTTACGAAATACATACTCAGCAAAAAAAATATGAATGAGGTGAAAACGCTATCCCATGCAATGATGAGCTATTGGGCAGAGTTTGCTTACAAGGGTGATCCGAATAAGGGCAGAAACGGAGATTTAACTGATTGGGAGTCTTGGAATCCAAGAGAAGACAGCAATAAGTTTATTGTATTTGATTCCGCGATTGATGGGGGCATAAGAATGACAGAAGATTTTCTCACCGAAGAAAATTTAATCGAAATGTTAGCCGCAGATGACCAGATAAAGGATAATAAATGGAAATGTGAAATTCTTGATGCAGCGATAATGTTTGATAATTTTGCTGATCAAGATCTTCTGTATGAGTTT
>Ga0208407_1001219_pt1 | contig 11894 bp, 12 predicted proteins | sample ETNtaG_9_FD_185775 | JGI IMG/M metagenome (GOLD analysis project Ga0208407, IMG submission 185775) | Marine microbial and viral communities from oxygen minimum zone, Eastern Pacific Ocean - ETNP201406SV69 (SPAdes) (version 2) | ecosystem: Environmental > Aquatic > Marine > Oceanic ...
TACGTTTTGACTTTTACATCTTTGGATGTTACACAAATTGGTGCTAATGCCCTTCATGAAATGCTGATAAGTGGTGAAGCAAGTCCATGGAGAAAACCAATGAGTGAGTATTACTTGCGCTCTCTTTCCTCTTTAGGTTTATTCCTTTTTCTTTTTACTGTCGTAAACTTTTCATTCATAAAATATGGATTGAAATCAAGTGCAAATGAGAAAATACAAGGGAAAGAGATTTTGTTAACATCGTTTGTATCCTCTTTCTTTATGGTATTTTTTAATTTTTTAATTATTTTATCAGTTATTTTCTCGGTTCTAGACTTCTTTTTCGGAATTCCTAGAGGATTTATGCTCTTTCCTCTTTTTCAAATATTTACCTTATTTTCTATCTTTTTGTTTGTAATATCTTCAATTCTTTTTGAACGAGAATTACTAAATCAAAAACATTCGGTTTCTTTGAGTAGCACTCTCAAATTCTTATTGCCTAAAAATGTTATATTTATTGTTTCATTAACTTTCATTTTGTTTAATGTTTATTTGGCGATGATTACAGAATATTCAGCTTAGAAGGGTCCGATTGCGTCTCCAATAAAGAGAACAATTGTTGCACTAACTGTAATCAATACATTATCATCTATTGGCCCGAATTCATATCTTTCAACAAAAGTGGCTACAATTGCAGCTATAATTCCCCAAATAGGTAATGCAGGTTCTGATAATCCACCTAGATAATATCCCATAGGGATGCAAACTATTGCCATGAAAACATTTCCAATTGGATTCTTGGTTCGATATCCGAATTTGAGATTTCTTGCAATACCAGTCACTCCATCCCCAAATGCCATGAATAGTAAAGGCATTATTGCCAAGTAAGGATCACCTAGTAATTCCCATATGATGTACACGGAAACTCCTGCCATAAAGCAGAAGTTAACATCATTTTTATTGTCATTAGTTTGAACCCAGTAGAGCAAGTGTCCAGTATAATATGGAATGTATGTAATTATTGTGAATAAAACACCAATATAGAGTGCATAAATTGGTTCATCAAGTATAGAGGGAGCCATCGCCCCTATCAAACCTCCACAGAACATATGAAGTATTTTTCTGTTGTAGTAAATAGCTACATTCTCTTTCATATTTCGAGCCATCATGAATTCAAAAACCCATTTAGTTCCAAATATTATAAATAATCCATAAACGACAATTGCAGAAATGAGTGCAACTTCATTCATTAAACTATATCTGATATCATTCTACTTAAGATAATACGTAAAAAGAGAGCCATAGTGTGTAGTTATGCGTCCATTTCACCTTGCTTTTCCCGTAGATAATTTAGAAAAAACCCGTGAATTTTATACAAAAATATTGGGTTGTAAAGAAGGCCGCAGTTCTGATAGATGGATAGATTTTGATATGTTTGGACATCAAGTTGTTGCACATTTAGTAGATAGCTTGGAAGAAACACAGACAAATCCGGTTGATGGCGATGATGTCCCTGCCAGTCATTTTGGAGTTATACTTGATTTAGAAGATTGGGAAAAATTATCAAATCACCTAAATAAAATAAATATGGAATTTATCATCGAGCCCCATGTCCGTTTCAAGGGTGAAGCTGGAGAACAGGCTACAATGTTTTTCCTTGATCCTTGTGGCAATGCACTAGAATTCAAAGCATTCAAGAGCGATGATATGATTTTTGCTACAGATTAGCAATAATCAGTATTGTATTTCCAAGTAATTGAATCATTATCTTCCAATTTTAGACTTGATGCGCCAAGACTTGATTCATTTCCATTGTATAATAATTGCCAATATGCACATCCGTTAGGGACTCCGTCAATTTGATTAACAAATACTCCAAAAGTAGGGTGCCAACTAAATGTAACTTGGAAATTATCTTTGCTTGCTTCTAGAGTTGCATTGAATGCAGAAGTATCATCAATTACAGTTACATTATAATTTACAGTTGTAATGTTTGTATTGGCGGTTGCATTTTCTTCAGCTCCGTTGTAATTTATTATTACAGTAACATTGGCTATTTCCGCATCAGGTTGTTGATAGATTATTTTCTCAATGTATTCTTGTTCATTTTGTAAGGTAGAATACGCCCCCCAAGCAATTAGATTTACTAGAACCAATGCTGCAGCAATTTGCATGATATTTTCATTCACAGGTTCACATTTATTGAAGGGTAGTTTATTATTTTTTGCCTGCAATAATACAATCATAATACAATCGTAATCTATTTATAATATATTATAATTCAATGATTTATGTCAAGACGTTCAAGATACGCTTTAACGAAAGTTTCAGCAGATTTGCCAGCTTCATTGGTACAACAGTTAGATGGTTGGAAAACTTCAATTGAAGGAATAAACCGTTCTCAATTGATTTCAGATTTGTTAAGATGGTCTTTAGCACAAGGGGCTATTGATTCTTTATATCCTGAATGTGAACACAATCATGACCATGGGGCAGATATTGATTGTAGTTGTGAATTGGGGTGCTGCTAGATGGATTCTCAAACATTAATATTTGTTTTTGCAGCTTTTATGTTCATATCTGTAGCTGCTTTCAGTTATATTCCACTAACTCTCGAATTATCATCTAAAAATCTTAAACAATTCACAGCAATAGGGGCTGGAGTTTTGATTGCATCAGCTTTTCTTGTTGTAATGCCTGAAGCTTTAGAATTATTTGAAGATCATGATGACGAGGATAGTAAAATTGCAGGTTCGATTGCCCTAGTGATGCTTGAAGTTGATCACGGCGATATTAATGCAGATCAAGCTATAGAAGAAATTGAAACATTAGTAGGTGGCCATGATGAACATGAGCATGAAGATTCACACGATGAAGAATCTACTGAAGGTTCACTTTCTGAATCAGTACTTCATGTTATAGAAGAAGTAGAAGAAGGTGAAATTAATGCTACAGTGGGCTTAGAGGAAATTGAGGAGTTGATCTCAGCCACAGCACATTCTCATGATGAAGAAGACCATATGGAATCTTCAACATTAGGCTTAATGCTTTTGTTTGGTTTTGTTTTGATGCTTTTGTTAGAGACTTTTGGTTTGCCACATGCAGTCCATCATGATGAGGATAAGGAACTTTTAGGTCTTTCAGCAACAATTGGATTGATAGCTCATGCAGCTGCAGACGGGCTTGCCGTCGGCGCTTCAGTATCTAGTAGCACGGAAACAGGTTTGATTGTATTTGCAGCAATTATGCTTCATAAAGGACCTGCAGCTTTCGGTCTCTCTTCCTTCTTAAAACATATTAAAATAGAAGATTCAAAGGCAAAATTGTATTTGATTTTATTTGCTTTATCTTCACCAATAGTGGCGATTTTGACCTTTTTTGCACTTAAGGATACTTCCTTTGCTACCGACGATAATATAGGCCTGGCATTATTATTTTCAGCAGGCACTTTCATCTATGTTGCAACAGTAGATGTACTTCCTGAAGTCCATAGTCATGATCATGAAAATGACTCTCCAGTCTGGTTTGTCATACTAGGTATGGTTTTAGTATTTCTAACAACCTTAATCGGTCACGGTCACTAAAATAATCCTGCCGTTTGTTTTATATGGCGCTCTCCTCGATAAGAGACTATGGAAGGATATTGCGTAAAGTGCAAAGCCAAGCAAGAGATAACAAAAGGTGCAGAAGTCACAATGAAAAATGGCCGTAAAGCCATGAAGGGAACCTGTGGAGTATGTGGCACCGGAATGTATCGAATTCTTGGTAAAGCATAATTAAGTAGTCAAACATTTTTGCCTACTGAATAGTTGCTACACTCACAATTTTTAGGATATAAGTCCTAAAATTACTAGGATTATCCCTAGTAATATCATAACTAGCGTAGCTGTTATCAAATAATTAATGCCCTTATTTTCCTCATTTTCAAGGGTATTTTGCTCTATTAGTTCTATATTTTTAACGTTCGCTTTCCAAATAATATCAAAAATATCTCCAATAATAGGTATTGATCCAATAGCAAAATCAATTGCTATATTTGTAGCCATTTGAGCGACAATTTTTGGAGGCGCTCCCAATTTTATTCCAGAATACAAAATATAGGTCGAAAGGACGCCACCAATTAAGTCACCAATTACAGGAACTGCCCCAATTATAGAATCAAGGCCCATTTTGTAATCTGTTCCAGGTATCTTAATAGATTCATCTAATCTTTCCCCTAGAATTTTTAATCTCAATAACCGTTCTTCTTTTATTTCTTTCAATTCATCATTCATTTTTAACTCTCTGTTTTTTCAAAAAATCTTCTATTTTGTTTCTAAGTTCTTTCTTTTCATAATTTTTATTTTTTACATTTATTGCAGAATTTAACCATTCTTTCATTTCAGAATTAATAATTTTATAAAAAATATTTCTTCCAATTCTTTTTTGACTTATTATTTCTGAATTTACTAATGTGGCTAAATGCCTCGAGACCGTTGTTTGATCCCTACCAGCCCTAATAGTCAAATCAGTTACATTGTGTTCTTTAATCATTAAAGTTTGAACAATTTTCAGCCTTGTTTCGTTTCCAAGGGCCTTGAAAATGGAACAGTTCATTAAATATATGTATAAATGCACATATATTAATATAATCTATAAAAAAATAGGCTAACTCAAGCCTGCAGCTACAATGAAAGCCAGCATGGCAATCCCCATCCCTTGTTTGATATTTTTCTGACCCATGAAAAAATCCTTATTCTTTGCGTTATAGATTCCTAAAAACATAATTGCGTTTGCGATAGTAACCCCTCCAATATAAGCACTCAATGCATTTCCTCCGAATTGACCTATCGCAGTATAGCTTAGGCCAACTGCAATTACAAGTATTATAATTGCAATATTCAGGGAATAATCAATCCCAATTCTTGAGGGGAGTGTTTTCCGGTCACGATCTCCTTCTAAATCTTGTATATCTTTTATTATTTCACGTGAGATAGTAGCAAGAAAAGCAAGTCCGAACATCCATATTGTAGGGCCAGGGTTGTCAACAGCCATTCCAGCATATAGAAAAACAGCACCAGACATAAATCCTACAGCAATATTTCCAGCAATTCCTGCAGCTTTTAGACCATTTTCGTAAGCAATTAAAGTAAGTACACCAATTAGTGCAATTAGAAAAACCAGCCAATTTGCTAAAGTAAACCACAATATCACCAGTCCAGAACCCAACAAAATATGTGAATAATTTAGAGCAGTCTCAGCAGATATTTCTCCAGAAGGTATCGGTCTATTTGGATGATTTTCTTTATCTGATTCTCGATCATTGTAATCATTCAATGCATTTCCACCCCCTACGAGCATCATAGCAGACACACAACAAATGGCGATTTCAGTTTGAAATTCAATTATTTCAGGTCCTGCAGCAATAAAAGCACCAGCTATGACTGCTATTGCAGTTAAAATGGCATTTCCGGGCCTAGTCAAAGCGATATAGGGATTCATCCAACACGACTTCCTAGCTCACAACTAGGGTCTGGTTTCAAAAGGCGAACGGTCCCATCTTTTTCAACACCACCTAAAACTAGAACTTCAGACATAATGGGCCCTATTTGTTTCGGTGGAAAATTAAAAACAGCTACTATTTCACGCCCTAATAATTCATCATGTGTATAATTAGTAACTTGAGCTGAAGTTTTCTTTTCACCTAATTCTCCAAAATCAATAGTTAAAATATATGCAGGTTTTCTTGCTTCAGGGAAATCCTTGACATCACAAATTTTCCCAACGCGAATATCAACTTTGGTAAAATCAGTCCATTCAATCGTTTCACTCACAATAGCTCATTGCAATGCCAATACAAAGTCTTTTATCTAAAAAAAAAAGTCTATAGTGTGGATCAAAGCAAGTTTGTTCATTACGAAGGTTCTAAATCTTATTCTATAGAAGAGATGCAAGAGCGTTCAGCAAAGTTCCTTGAGGATATTCAGCGAAGACGTACGATTCGAGATTTCTCAGATAAAATTGTACCTGAAGACATAATTGTTAATTGCTTAAAATCTGCAGGAACGGCGCCCAGCGGGGCAAATCGTCAACCCTGGCATTTTTCAATTGTAAAGAATCCTGACACTAAAAGAAAAATAAGAGAAGCTGCAGAAGAAGAAGAACAAAAATTCTATAATGAAAGAGCGCCAGATGAGTGGTTAGAAGCTTTGGAACCATTAGGAACTGACGAGAATAAACCTTTTCTTGAAAAAGCCCCTTATTTGATTGTAATATTTTCTGAAGCTTATGGATTAGATGAGAAAGGAAATAAGATTAAGAATTACTATGTTCCAGAATCAGTAGGTATTGCTACAGGTATTTTGATTACAGCACTCCATAATGCAGGTTTAGCCACTCTGACCCACACGCCAAGTCCTATGAATTTCTTACGTGAAATATTAGGGAGAGGAGAAAACGAAAGAGCATTCTTGATTCTCGTTACAGGTTTTCCTTCTGAAAATGCTACAGTCCCAAATATCCAAAAGAAGAATTTAGAGGATTATACTTCTTTTTTCTAATCTAAATAAACATTCAAAATAGGTTTTTGATCCATGTGGAAGAAGCTGTACGCTGCCCACCATGTAATCATGTCCAATGAATTAACTAAGTTGTTAACTCCAGTGGCATTGTTACCATATCCTCTGGCTTGATTGTCCATCCAATCTTCCATTTCTTCTAACGTATCACAAGTTTGATGGTAGCACCAATAGCCATCAACCAATCCGCCAAAACCAAGAGTAATTGTGTCCAAGTTATCTTGGAAGGATGCGTGATCACTTCGCGCAGTCGTATCTTCGTATATGATAATTTCAGGACGATCTTGTTCCACCCAAACATCATATTTCCAGGTATCTTCACTGTTATTGTCAGCCCCAACTAAAATATCTTGTTGCATTGAAACATTAATTGCATCAGCCCCAATCCATTGACTTAGATACACCATATCAGGTTGGTCAATTTTATTATAATTCAGTGAAGGCCCAATATATATTCTCATAGGCCAAACTTCACTGTCTTTTGGATAACCATCAGTGTCTGGTTGAGGGTCAGGATCACAACCACCATCTCCACCTCCATGTTCATCTCCACATGGAGCACCTCCACCACCAGGCCAATTGACTCCAGCCATATCCAAATTTATGTAATTAGTAATCGTTACTCCAGGGTGATTGTCAGCTAAAGTATCAGTCCAATAGTCACTACCTCTTTTCCCACCTTCTTCACCAGACCATAAACAGAATACCATTGTTCTACGAGTATCATATGGCATTTTTGCCATTGCCTCACCTGCAGCTAGAACCATAGCCGTCCCAGCAGTGTTATCGTAAGCTCCATACCTAGTACCATAAGTTCTTGAACCAGTATCATGAGGATCAATCATACCGCCGTTTGCAGGAGGTGCAATATCAAAATGAGCGCCAAATACTAACCATTCATCAGGGAATAAAGTTCCATCTCTAAATCCACAAACATTGTATGCTTCAGGATTTTGATTTCCTAATACATCAGTTAAATCAAATCTTTGGGTTTCTACACGAAGGCCGTAAGCCGTCATTTCTGCAATCAGAAATTGGGCAGCGTCTTCGTACGCTAAGTTTCCTTGTCCAGCCCATCTATCAAGATAACCAACAGCCCTATCAGCAGGATCTGAAGGGTCAAGAGTTCCGTCAGAGATACGAGCAATGCTATCATACACAGTCCGACCATCCACAAAACCCGTTGAGAACAATCCACCTTCGTCTATAGAGTAAGCTGCAGATATTTGCCGTTCAACATTAATCCGAACAGGAATAGTATTATCAGCTCTTTCTTTTGTACTATTCAAAGTGTAAAGTGAATTTCCTCCCATAGGTTCTACTCTTGAAACAGACATCCCTTCATCTCTCATGCCATTACGATTAACCCATTGATCCCAACTTTCATTTGAATTTCGTATAGGCCATATTTCCGTTCCATAATTCGCTAAGAATACAAATGCCGAATCAATTCTTGGAGGGGCCAGAGAAATCAATTGTTTCGTTTCTCCTATTTTCATATCTAGAACAGTTCCATTTTGGACATAATTTGATAGAGGATCTATGACTAAATTAGGAATAAAAATAGAAACATCTTTTTTTGCAGTTATAACGAGAGGTTGAAATTCTCCTGCAATCATTACTTCAGGTGAAATGATAATGTCATTTGCAGAGACTGAATTTATTTTTTCATCCTCTAAACATCCGGCAATAGAAGGCATCAAAAATAGGAAAGCTAATGCTATCGTCCCTAATCGTTTCACATTTCCTTATAGGTCTGAGTTTTAAGAGATATCTACTATTCTATACAATCAGTATGTAAACAAACAGGAGGTGTGAAGAAAACTTTGTTATCTACGTTTATTTCATGCAATCTTAGAACGCTATTTCCACTAATATCGATGTCTACAGCAGCTTCAGTACTTGGAGGTAAATAATCTTCACCAATATCTCTGAGTGAAAGACGTATCTTGTGCCCTTCAGGGATTAAAACATCCATAGCAAAGAATTCCATTTTGGCTCTTATGGTAACACCAGGGACAATGTTTTGGTATTCATTTCCACCTTCATGATATCTTAAATCCATTATAGCATGTCCAATGTGTATACATTCACCATCTGTAGAACAATCTTCCATAAGTGCATAGAGAGATCCGCCAGAACCTAGCGGTGTAACATCCATGTGTAATTGAGGTAACCCTCCAAATCGGAAGTCAGCAGCGTATTCTCCAGTTTCTAAAACAATCCAATCATCGGTTGCTTCCATGCCAGGATAAACAGTTGAACCCATTATACTTTCACTAACTAAGCTGAGATTATTTCCCCCTAAATTCATCTCGATTACTTTAGAATCTTTGGCAGGATAGCTCTCTTCTACTCTCCATTCACCACGGTTATTTTGTATTTCTGAGTACAAGCTTGGTTTAGGTCCAGTTTCTTGTAGATAATAGGTAAACCATTCCAATAAGTCTTGCATCCAATCAAATCTCACCATTTGTGGATAAGCTTCAGAGCCTCTTCCAGGGTCAGATCTTTGTTTTTGATAATCTGGTCTATCTGGGTAATCATGATCCCATTGTCCCATCAGAACCTTTGCTTCTATTCCATGATCTAATAATTTGTTTATTGTTGGAACGGCCATATGCGGATCCACATTCCAATCATGGAATCCTTGTACAATGTACACAGAACCTCTATAATTCTCTAAAACCCTATCAAGGAAATATCGTTCTTCCCAATAACTTTCAATAAATTCATTTCCTGCGAAAACATAACCGTTTGTTGCATGTATTGGTCCCAATAGATAATCTTCACAAGCATTTTGCAGATTTTCATCACCTTTATCAGACTCAAAACCATATGATCCATAAACTACATTGTGCATGAAAGGAGCTCTAGCTTCAGAAGAACCATTTTTCCACATAAGTTCTCTAACACCAATTAGTCCAGAAATTGGAACAATTGTTTTGAGATATTCATCACCATACATTGCAGCTTGCCAAGGAGTTGAACCATCGTATGATTTTCCAATCATCCCTACATTTCCATTTGACCATTCTTGAGTTGCAAGCCATTCAACTGCAGCATTGATTCCTTCTTGTTCTGCAAAGCCCATTAAGTCCATGCAGTGATTTGACATACCAGTTCCAGTAACTGAAACTTGAGCAAAAGCAAATCCGTGTGGTAATATGTTATAGATTATACCAGCCCCTAGCCAACTTCCTGGTTGGGAAACATCAGGAGTTTGAGCAGAGGTTTCACCAAAATAAGGTCCAAATTCAGCAATTACAGGAACTTTTACTCCAGCCGGAACTTTAGGCCTCCAAAAAGCTAAACTAATTTGTGGACAATCCATCCCTATTGAGCAAGTTACAGCAGCACCACCTTCTCCTATAGGTAAATCATATTCAACATATACATGTTCAGAATTAAACTCATTATCAGTTTCTAATATTTCATATTCACCTTGTTGCAAAACAAAACTGTAGGATTGTGTAGTATCATAAGGCATTTGATTTCTAGCCCAAACAGGTACATGTTGCGACAAATCTAAATTTTCACTATCTTGCATATAGACTAACAAACCACTCCCCAACAATATTGAGATGGTGAGTAGTGAGAAAATTTGCCCCGAAATACTCGTATCTTTCATTCTTCTTCGGGGTTCCAATAGGGAACATTAAAGTAATTTTGCTCAGGCGTGTTAGATATTGGTAAAGTTAATTTTGCAGATTGGTAATCAACGGTACAGACTCCTGCCGGTGGACACGGCGGTGGAAGGTAATCCTTTCCAGATCCCGTCAAATCAATTCTTAGTTCATGCCCTGCAGGAAGAAATGCATCAATAGCAAAGAATTCCATTTTCATAGTTACAGATTGCCCTGAAACAACTACAGGACTAGGATCTTCTCCGCCTTCATTATAACGAATATCCATAGTAGCATGCCCCAATCTTACATTAGCTGTATCATCATATAATGTTGCAAAAACCTGACTAACATCCCCGGAAGCAGTCACATCTAAATGTAAAGTAGGCGTTCCAGAGATATGCACATCATATTCAAAACCAGGATGACTTAAATTAACAAAAGCAGTTACATCGACAGGGCAATTGAATACCAGTGGCCACCAATTACCAACTAGACTTTTACAATCCGCATTGAACTCTTCTAAAATTATTTTTTCACTATTCTGAGCAGGATAAGTATCTTCGATTCGCCACAGACCATCATGCCTTTGAACTTGTACATTTAGATCAGGTTTTGGACCTCTATTTTGTAAATAATATTCAAACCATTCAAACAAATCTTGTCCCCAATCCCATCTTGTCATTTGAGGAAAAGCAGTTCCTCCATTATCGTTGTTAATATCATCATGTTTTTGCCACTGATCAGGGTAATCATGGCCCCACTGACCAAACATTCCTTTCACATCAAAACCAGCATCCTTCATTTGTTGATAAAGTGGAAATATCATATGCGAATCAACATTCCAATCTTGTAAACCTTGGATAAAATAAACAGAACCTTGATAATTATCTATGGAACGTTGTCTGTAGTCTCTTTCATTCCAGTAATTCATGTCTGGGTCTATTCGAGGTTCAAGATAGGTTCTTTCACCTCTTGTGAATCCATCAGCTACATCAGGACAGACATGATCTGCATCAGATTCATCAAAATCTACTATGTTGATGAAGTAAGCACCATGCATAACTTGCGAACGCGCTTCTGCGCTACCATTTTTGAATAACAAAGTTTTTGTGCTTGTTGTACCGCTAATCGGTACTATTGTTTTTAGATAAGGATTTCCAGCTAATGCAGCTTCCCATTGTGTTGCACCCTCATAGGATTTTCCATAAAGCCCTACATTTCCGTTACTCCATTCTTGCTCACCAAGCCAGGTTACTGCCGCATCAATGCCTAATTGTTCGCCATAACCTCTGTAATCAAAGCACCCAGTTGATTCTTCAGTACCAAAAACTGCAACTTGAGCAAATGCATATCCCCAAGGCACAAAATTCTCGTAGATAAATTCTCCTCTTCCAGCACTTACAATATTCGTTGGCGTACTTGCACCTCCGTCTGGCCCCCCATAATCATAGTAAGGACTTACAACAGCAATGACTGGAACTTTTTCCGAATCCAAGGTTTTGCTTGGGAGCCAATAGGATAGATGTACTATAGCATCAGATGGCCCAGTTTCCCAAACAGAACTCGTATCTACATTAATGAATACTTCTTGGACTTCTAAAGCCTCGTATGGTCCTTCTTCTAGAACATAACTATGTGTTCCATTAACATTCCAGTCGAATTTATGCCGATCAAATAAATCAGGATAAAAATAAGATTGGTTATTCGTCAGAAAATCATCTTCATCATC
>Ga0208407_1001222_pt1 | contig 11884 bp, 10 predicted proteins | sample ETNtaG_9_FD_185775 | JGI IMG/M metagenome (GOLD analysis project Ga0208407, IMG submission 185775) | Marine microbial and viral communities from oxygen minimum zone, Eastern Pacific Ocean - ETNP201406SV69 (SPAdes) (version 2) | ecosystem: Environmental > Aquatic > Marine > Oceanic ...
TTTTGAGACTCGGAACAACCATCGTTATCGACCGTTTCAGAATTTGGAGTATTTGGGCAAATATCTTTGTCATTCATAACGCCATCAGCATCATCGTCAGTTTCCGAATCTGAACATCCAGTAGCGTAGACAGGTTCACCTTCTGGTGTAGAATCACAATCATCCTCTTCATCGAGTACACCATCGCCGTCCAAGTCTGTTTCAGGTTCAGGTGGCACCGGGAGATTAAGGCGAATACTGGTAGTCGATTGAGAAAACAACCCACACGTAGCGATGAGGTCTCCGTCGGTATTATGGTACGAGGTGTTGACATGCATACTGTATTCTCCGGTTGTTGAATTCTCATCACCATCGATGAGTCGTGCAGGACTCTGACCAAGCGGGTGGTATTCGATATTACATGTATTTGGGAATGCATGAATCATGTAGCCTTGTAGAGTACCGATGTCTGAGTTTTCTTCTGGTTGTATCCAAAGGAAAGAAAGGACGACATCGTCTTCCTCTGGAGCGATAATTGTCAACTGTGAAAGCGAAACATTACTGAACAAACCTTCAGCATCTGTCGCCTGAATTTGAATAATCCATGTACCCGGTTGGGAAACAGGCGTGTTGGCCACCCATGAACCGGGCGACGTAGGAGTTGAGTTGTAAATTCCACCAATTTGCTGAAGACTGTTAGAATCAATTAGTGTTACTGATACTGTGGCCAAAGTTGGTGCCTCATCCAAAATGAACCCTTCGATTGTTGCATTTTCACCGTTCCACAAATGTGTAAATGCATCTGCCACAAACACGTTTGGAGGCGAATTGATTTCTTCACTCAATTCTTGCTGAATCTCTTCCTCTTTGCTCGAATCATTATCGGGACTGGTTTCACCTACCATTAGGAAAAATCCAGAACTGACCATTATCAGCGCAAGAATGCCACTCAGTATGATTCCTTTCGAGTCCATACCCCTAAATCTAATGCAATTGCATTTAATTATTCGGCCCAATTGCTCGTCGCCTAACTAGACTGAGGATGAGATAAATGAACCATCATTTAAAAGTAAAAGCACTGCATCTTCGTGATGCAAGATTTGAACTGGTATTTCATCAAGACGATGACGTGATATATCCACTTCTGAGGCAAGTATTTCTTCTCGCCACCCTGCAATATGCCACGCCTCATCCTGCTCTCTCCAAGTCGCATATTGAACTGGTCCATTGAGATTGAAGTGTTTTTTAATTCGACCTTCGCAATACCAAATAGTATCACCACTTTCGTAACAGAGGAGGTGATTTTTGCCAGAAGAATATACAGATTCTAGCACACCATCAAATTCTATGATTGTGGAATCCAAAATTTTACCATGTTTGAGGTCGTATGTTTTGTGGCCTGAACCCCTTGACCATACATGGAGAATAGAGCCTTGAATTGAAGCAGAGATGACAACTTCTGCGTGAGGAAGATTCTCCAATGGTGTCCATTTTGGTTCTGGATTGCGCCAGTGCTCACCTGCATCAACGCCCATTGCATAAATTCCCTTTTTCCAGAGTATGAATACGAACTTTTCTTCATTTGAACAGAGAACAAGTGGTTCTGCATCGAGTAAGTGAGACCAGACGACTCCCGCAGGGTGAACTGCAGAATCAACATATCTTCGAGTTCTAAGTTCGACGCGCTCTGGGCCGTTTTCAAATTGATTTCCAAGTTCAAATGAACCCATTCGTGCAACCATTAATTCATGGTCGACCCAAGTTGTAATCAACTGATTACCGATAAGTACACAGTTTTTTACTGGACTCGGAAATGGTTTTTTCACATCACCGATATTATTCAAATATGAATCAAGTGGGAGAAAGTCACCATCAATACTTATTGCGATATATCCCTCATCCCACTTCAGGATTTGTGCGGGGTGAAACGGCAAAGGCTCCACCTTTAATTCGGGCATAGTGGATGGTCGTGGTGTCACTTTGTCAATACTCGCATGTGGGAGGTATGAAATGTTCTGTTGATTTCCCCTCGTCATGGACGATGTTCATGTGGTGTTGATCGCCGTTAGTGGTACTGATATTGCCTCTACTAATCAAGCGGATGCATTGAGAAGTTTCGAGGAATGGGTGGAATTAGAACCAGTTGAAAACCAGCCAGCATTTAGGCGGATGAATGTCCGAATGTGGATTCTACCAGGAAGTGTACTCCGAGAAGATTTTCTAGCCAGAAGGTGGAAAAATGCAACTGGGGAATCAGTAGATGAAATCATTTTTCCTTCACGCCATTCAGCTGCTAGTGGCCGTCCCTCACTGACACTTCATCCAATTGGAGTCATGCAATTGGATGTTGATGAAACGCCACCTTATGGAGGCAAGGCAGGTAAAGCACCGCCACCTTCAACACGTCTAGCTTCATGGTGGCAGGAACTCGTTCAGAAATCAGAACATGCTGACCTTGGAGAAGAATTTGACAAATCACTAGAAGTCACTCATCATGGGCCTTGGCTGGAAGTTCCTTCATTATTCATCGAAGTTGGTTCGACTTCTGCCACATGGGGGCACATCGGGGCTGCTGAATTCTTAGCCGATATTATACATCGTGGACTTGGTTTAGATGGCGGAAATGGGTTTGGCTCTTGGGACTCAGAAATCAATTCAGGAGATCCTGTTTTGATTACACTCGGCGGTGGCCATTATGCACCCCGGGCCAATAATTTAGGACTTCAATCAGGACTACAAATCGGGCATATGTTGGCCACCTATGCCTTACCCTTTACGACACCTAAAATCGAGGGCGAAGAACCAGAAGGGAACTGGAAACAATCGATTAATGCTGCATATGAGTCTACTATTCAGGCATTTCCAAATGGCAACATCATCTTTTCAATGGATAAAAAAGCGTTCAAAGGTTGGCAACGCCAAGCAATCCGCAACCATCTGGAATTACTTCAAGCACCCTTGTTAACGTCGAAGGGAGTTTTAGCACTCTTAGAATCAAATATGGGCAGCACTGATTGAGGTAAGCCTCAAGAGTCTCCTTCACTGACGGACAATAAGGTGAGTCCATGGTCAGTTGGTTTTCTAGGTCAATTGTTGCTATGACGGTTCGCATGCCGAAATGGTTTGTTGGCTGGGTTTCACGACGTTATGTCGCTGGTCCAACCCTTGATGATGCAGTCAAAATAATGAAACGTCTTTCTAAAGAAAAAGCATGTTTCACTATAGATGTACTCGGCGAAGAAATCACTTCTCTAAAAGAAGCACAGTTCTTTTTGGATGAATATATCTCGGTGATTGATGCCATTAGGGAGCATAATCTTGATGCAAATCTTTCGATCAAACCAACGGCTTTCGGATTACTTATCAATGAAAAAGAAGGTATGAAAAACATTGAAACTTTAGTAAAAATAGCAAATGAGTATGACCTCTTTGTTCGATTAGATATGGAGGATTACCGAGTTACAACTGCAACAATTAAAGTTGTAATTGATCTCCATAAACAAGGCTTAACAAATGTTGGGACTGTTTTACAAGGTCGCTTATTCCGTACATTAGAGGACATTAATCATCTTGAGATGGAGTTGGGCCCTGCTGCTGATTACCGAATCTGCAAGGGTATCTATCTCGAATCGGATGATATTGCATTCACCTCATATCAGGACATCGTAGATGCGACTAATGCCTGTATCGACCGTATGTTGGAAGCCGGCTCATATTGCTCAATTGCAAGCCATGATATCCCGATAATCGAATACGCCAAATCCGCTCTCGAATCGCATGGCATGGGGCCAAACATCCCAGATCCAAGAGCTAATGCGGGCCCTCCTAGAACAGCCAAAGGCCCTGGTTATGAATTCCAAATGCTACTTGGCGTCCGAGGGCCGCTTCGAAGAAAGTTGGCAAAGAATGGTCATCGAACAAGAGTATACATCCCCTATGGTGAAAAATGGTATGAATATAGTATACGCCGATTACAGGAGAACCCTACTATTGGAACACAAGTAGCAAAGGCATTCATCATGCCTTGGACCAATAGACCCTAATCAATTCCGAGGGCGCTTCTTTTTTCGTTTATTTGACGGAGTAACGCCCTTTTTCACGACTTCTTTTGGAAGAATCGGATTTGGATTGAATCCAAGTTTTCCTTCTTTCCATGCTTGACGACGTTCCCGTGGTGTGCGAGGTGCGAAATATTCTGGATTCGGTGGCTCATGTAGATACATGCGCTTGATATCTCGTGCTTCAACGGTGCCGCGAAGCGTTCTTGCTCTACCCATGTGTATTGCACGAATACGCCAGGTTTGACCTTCTAGGTCAATCAAATGTCCTGCAGTATAGGTCGTCTCGGCTGGCACAACCAAAACATCCGATGACGAATCTTCACCACGTGTCATGGTAAGTTTAACTCGAACCATATCACAGCGAAGGGCAGATGCTCGTGCAATGAGGCTTGCCTCACAGTGCTTGACATACCTTCCATCGTTCATTTCGATTTGATGAATAGACCACAATTTATCATCTTCTTGGAACACATCCTCCAACTCCAAAACTTCATCAGAATCAATTTCTATGACCCTAGTTTGCGATGATGGGCCTTCTGTCAGAATAAATGGTATCTTGACAACTGGTGGGGGGCGAATGTGAGCAGTATGGACTTTGCCACACTCTTCACACTTCAGCAAATAGTCAGCACCATTGCCTTTTGGACTTTCTTTGAGTATGATGTGTCCCATCACCTCATTACAGTTAGAACAATGAATTGCATTTTCGAGTAAAATCTCATCTTCATCGATGAAATCCTCCTCTTCTACGCTGTCATTCATGGACATCCCTGTCAATGCGCTAAGCCCCTCCCGTTTGAAGGTAGCGGCTCAACTGCATAAGCGAGGCTTGAAGGCGTTTCGCCGAAACGCACCACTATGGCCGAACATGCGGGTGTCGAACCTGAAGTTGGAAAGCAACATGTCTTGGCCCATTTGCTATCTGCAGATGAAACACGTTCACGCGACGAACCTGAGATTGCTAAAAACATCGGAATCCAACTACAGCATATGGGTTTGAGCACATGGTCAATCTCGATATTACGTCGGCTCCGTGATGGATTAGGTCGTCTAAAACCTCAATCGATTCTTGAAGTAGGTGCCGGAATTGGCCACCGCAGTGCATGGATATATGATTTATTTGCGACTGATGAAACGACTCCTGTATGCTATCAATTAGTCGAAGATGGCACAAAATTCGCGGTTATTTTGCGTCGATTAATGCTTCGTCATGATGCAGAACCCTATACATCTATTGTGGTTGGAAATGTCGAGGGATTAGTCGCAGAAACAAATGCTTGGCATGCAGCATCCTCGACAGGAGTTGAAGTTGGTAATCCGCCTTTAGAATCTAACCATGATGCAGTAATTGTCGATGGAGAATGTGAAAATCGTGCGAGAAATGTAGAGGCATTACTTCCATTTCTTTCATCGAGAGGTGTATTGTTCACAGTAGAACCAGAAATGCCACTCGGAAATGTCGAAGAAGATGATACAGAGGGTATGCGTTTAGTCGAAGGTTTCAATCATTGGATGAAATTCATACAATCTGCAACTGAAACCTATCATATCGCCTTTATGCCACTGTATGGTGGCACTTTAGTAGCTTTTACAAAGAAATAATATGCCCTCAACTTGCTGAATTAAGCAGGTTTCCAATTTGCAGTAACCCATAACCGTAGTCATCATCATGACCTTCTTGACCTTCTTTCGGGGAGACCGATTGTTGAATCAACTCTTTGATCTGCTGGGTATTAGATGACGAAGTGGCATCATTGAGTTCAGAATTTTCTTGGAGAAGGAGTGCGAGTGCTCCAGTGACAAAGACAGTAGCAGCACTCGTCCCATCAACCATGGCCCAACTTCCCTGGTATGTTATGACAGCCACTTTTTCAGCAGGTGCGACCAATTCAGGTTTCTTATTTGGGTCGCTACGAGGTAGCATAAGAGGTAGGAGACTCCCATCATTATCTCCTGTCGAAGAACCAACCCAATGCCCTCCTGATTGAGTCGCCCCTCCAACACAAATTACTAATCTCTCGCCACACGGATTTGCCACATCACCATCGTCGTTGCCTCCTCCGTCGTTTCCAGCAGCGGCTACAACCAAAACTCCCTGGTCGATAGCATCGTTACTAGCCTCATCAGAACCACGTTCAGAACCAAGGTCAAATGGCAAAATATCTGGTGCTCCTCCAAGTGAGAGTGAGATGATGTCAGCATCGTTCTCCACACACCAATCAATGGCTTCTGCTACAACTGAATCCGAACCAGAACCATCTTCAGCTAATGCTTTGGCAACAAGAAGGTCGACATGAGGTGCAATTCCCTTCATCCAACCATCAGCGACAAGAATTCCGGCCATACTTGTTCCATGTCCATGGTCATCATAGGGTTCAGATTTCCCCTGGACAAAATCCTTCCACAGAACGAGATTGAATGTTTCAAGGTCAACATGTTCTGTCATTATTCCGGAATCAACAATACATACACGTATACCATCTCCATTAGAACTAGTTCCAGAAAAATCGATTAATTCTGAGTAGAGATTCTGTGAATCGATAGCGCTATTACTTGGGCGATATGTTACCAATCCATCTTTGCCGATCAAGATAAAACCGAAATAGATGAGTGACAAAATAAATAGAACCGAGATTCCCAAAGCCAAGGCACGTTGGACAAAAATTAAATTTTCCTCAACCGGCATGGCCAAAATAACTGGCCCAGGCTCTGGTGAAGAATCCTGAATTGGTTGTTCAAGACTAAAGTCCTCTTCTTCCACATCATCACTCCAATATTTCAGCTAAATGCATGTACTGCCTCGGAAAAAGTTTCAGCAAAGAGTCGTGCTTCTTCTTCGGTATTGTACAGGTATGCAGAGGCACGCAGTGAGCCATTATGATGGCCACGATTATGGAACCAAGAGTGTACACAGTGCTGTCCGCTACGGACCATGACGCCAGCGGCTTCATCCAAAAGTAGTGCAATATCATGAACGGGAATATCTCCCATCAAAATCGAACAAATCCCTCCACGTTTTCTAGCATCCAAAGGCCCAATAATTTCAATCCCTGGCAAATCTTTGATGCCATCAGTCATGATTGTATTCAATCTTATTTCGTGTTCTTGGACAGCATTCATATCAATCTTAGAGAGATATTCAATGGCAGCACCCGTTGCCATCATTCCTGAAAAATTACCTAATCCCCCTTCAAACCGTGCAGGGGGTTTTGCCCAATCTATTGAATCATAAGTTGAAGATTGAACAGTTTGGCCACCCGATTGTATGGTGCGTAAACCATCGAGTAAATCATAGCGCCCCCAAAGGCCACCCATGCCGGATGGGCCACACATTTTGTGTATTGAAAATGCCAAGAAATCAATATCAAGTTCTTTGACATTGACGTCCATATGGGGGGTGGATTGAGCACCATCTACACAAATTAGTGCCCCATAATCGTGGGCGATTTTACCGATTTCTTTGATAGGTATATGAACTCCATCAAGGTTTCCAACATGACTCATCGAAACTAGTTTCAATTTTGAACCTGCATCTGCACATGCAATTTCAAATGCTTCTATATCGAATGAATTATCTGGATTCGAAGCAACAACGCGGTGGTCAATTTGTTGTTCTTGTTCAAGTTGAAGCCAAGGGACCAAGTTAGAATTGTGTTCGCGGTCGGTCGTTAGTACAATATCTCCTTTTTCCCATGACAAACCATGTGCCACCTGATTTAACGAATGAGTTGCGTTACGCGTAAAGACAATTTCTTTTTGGGTTTCAGCCCCGATAAAGTTTTGCAGTTTCGAACGTGCTTGCTCAGTTGCTTGAGAAATTTTAGAACCATAGCGATGAACTGACCTGCCGCCACATCCTGGTGTTTTTGAATAATAATCATGAATTGTTGAAACAACAGAATCTGGTTTCAAAGTTACACACGCATTGTCAAGATATGCTGGTGCATCCTCCTCCCTCAATGTCGGAAAGTCTTTTCGTAATTTTGCTAAATCCATCACCATGCCTCCTCATCAGAAAGAAAATCAAGAGCAGGTGCATTCACTCCACAGTGTGGGCAGATATATCGGTTTGGAGCATTAGTTGAACAGATTTCACATGTTGAACCAATGAGGTTCTTACCAGAACACCCTTCTTCGAGACATGGAACTGTAATTACGCCATCTTCGTTGCGAACAATATCCACTACTCCCTCGCATTCAGGGCATTGTGACTCATTCTCATTGCCAGTAGATTGTAGTCCATCTAACTCTAGTTTCGCATTTATAGCAGCGCGTGTTTTGACTTCAGCACCAGTACCTAACATCCGTTGTGGATACCAAATTAGGGCCATGAATAGAGGGATAGAGATAATGCCTGAAAGAAGGTGTGTGGTGAATGCACCGATTCGCTCTGCACCCCTTTCTGCAACAAAATGGGCCCCTGACCATGCGGAAAGAGTAATCAGCAGAAACCATAGTGTGAGAATAAAACCCCAGCCGCGTAGTGAATGCTCCGCCATTTCAATTTCCATCAACCTAACATCTTCATGGACATGGTATTCTTCAACATGGTAATCTCGTGTTTCAGCGACAGCTCGACCAAAATAGTAGGTGAAGAACATGACAATTAGCGTTGCTAATGTACCCTCCATCATTCCTCCAAGGGTTGCGCCAACCGGGAAATCAGCCTGTTGTTTGTGGAAGAGTATTTGCGCAATAACAGAAACATTCCAAAAAAACAGTAAAGAGAGTGCATGGATTCGCATGATGGGGAACAACCGCCAAATTTGCATCGCAAACCATCCCCAAAAAACCAGTGAAAGAAGCATTTGGAAATAGGCGAGTCCATGTATTGAATTTAAACCATCAAGACCAATTTTTCTTGCATCTCCACCACTCAAAATTTCAGGTGAAACCGAGCCCAATAAAAATGCTATAACCCCCACACCGAGCGTAATCCAATATTCAGTGGGCCATTCTCGTAATGCTAATTTTGATTGGAAACGTAATTCAACTTGGAGAGTATCTAGAGGTTTGGCAACGGCATGAATTTCTGAAAATTCAAAGAAGGGTTCCATCTCCCGCAATCTGAAAGGAAGAACTTGATGGTCTTTATCAGCCATTACATCGACTTGTAATGGTGCTGAGTCCTCTTCGCTCATACCATACCGTAGCGGCTCTACCTTTGAGTTCTTTCGCCATATTATTCTCGTTAATGTGAGAACATGCAAGGGGTGAGCGTTAAACGGTGATGCTAAGTCGGCGGGTTACAAGCCGAGATCGCATAGCCTGGTATTGCGCGCGACTGGAAATCGCGTGTCCTTGTGGCACGAGAGTTCAAATCTCTCTCTCGGCGCCTCCATTTGGCACAAACGAAGGTCAAATGTCATTGATAATCGATACATTTTGCAGTTTTTCACATATCGTTGAAAGAGCCACCGGCGAGAATTGAACTCGCGACCTCCTCATTACCAATGAGGTGCTATACCGCTAAGCCACGGTGGCAGTAAAGATGGCGACCAGCATTTGTATTATAACCGCTTCGCGTGACACTTGAAGTCGCAAAAAGGGCCTTTGTAGGATAACGTCACCCTCAAAGGCTATAAGGCGATTTTAACAAATAATGTTTTGGAGAAGGCAACTTCTCTGGATGGGATAATATGGGGCGAGAGCACGAAAATAAAACGGAGATGCGTCGGCAAGTACGCGAACTTCAGAGCCAAGTAGATGAATTGAAAGACCTCGTTAACACGCTATTGAGTGTTATCTGCGAGGAACCTGATGGTGTACATAGTGGGGCTGCACCTACAATTCCAGGTCAACCGGCGAACAATTATTGCATGTAATTATCCCTTAATTACTGCTAGTGGATTCAATCGCACGACTGGTCGCGCCAATCCAGCATTGTCAGTTAATTGAATCACATCATCGACGTCTTTGTATGCATTTGGTGCTTCTTCTGACAATACGTTTGGTGTCGAAGCATGGACTCGAATTCCTCGGTTTTCAAGTTCTAATTTCAACGCCTTCCCATCGATGGTTTGCTTTGCCTCACTTCGAGAAAGGGCTCTACCTGCGCCATGGCAAGATGAACCAAAGGCAATATTTTGCCCTATTTTGGGGCCCGCCATCACCCATGAACCTGTGCCCATATCACCCGGGATAAGGACCGGTTGGCCCTTTTTATGATTCGAATTTTGCATCTCGGGACTGTCACCACTAAATGCTCGTGTTGCTCCTTTCCTGTGTACGCAACATGTGCATCCCTTTCCATCAATTCGATGTACTTCGACTTTAGCAATATTATGTGCAACATCGTATAATGTCGAGGCTTCCCCATCAACACCCAGTTCCAATTTGAGTACTTCTCTCAAGCGATGTGCAAGGGCGCTTCGATTGGCAAAAGCAAAATTCGCAGCTGCATTCATTGCATCAAAGTAGGCTCGCCCTTCATTTGAATGAAAGGGTGCCGAGGCTAATTGTCTGTCAGCAATTTCATACCCCCATTCTTCATCAACCCAAATATCACCCTGCTGTTTGTATCGTCGTTCAAGACTCCTTACATGGTCACTGCATACCTGATGTCCCAAACCACGTGAACCTGAATGAATCATTGCGACAAGTTGGCCATCATACAATCCCCATTGTTCAGCAGTAGCATGATCGACCGTCTTTCCGACAGTCTGTAATTCCAAAAAATGATTTCCACTCCCAAGTGTCCCTAATGCTCGAAGACCGCGTTCCTTTGCGCGCAGAGAGATCTCTGCATTCTCGGTGTTCAATTTCCCATTTGATTCAAGATGCTTCAAATCTTCATCATAACCGAATCCCAATTCGACTGCAGCAGATGCACCACCGTGGATCAAATTGTCAAGGTCAGACATTGAAATTCCGAGCCCACCTTTGCCAGATGCACCTGCAGGTATCCGGCCTGCTAATCGCCCGGCGAGTTTTTTGAGATTAGGAATATCTTTCTCTGTTGCATCAAGGGCCAGCATTCGAACACCACAATTGATGTCAAAACCAACACCTCCTGGCGAGATTGCTCCACCCAAGTCACCATTTTCGGTATCCGTAGCAACGACTCCACCGATAGGCAGACCGTATCCAAAATGCCAGTCAGCCATCCCCCACGCTTCACCAACGATTCCAGGAAGACTCGCCGCATTGATGAGTTGTTCAGGGCCTCGATCGTCAGCATGTTTCTTGAGATGGTTTTCATCAGTGACTAATCGTGCATCTACTTTCATTCTACCATGGGCTTTGATTCGCATCGTACCATCTCCTTCATCGGAGAGATATCTACGCCAATCATCGGCCATAGATGATGGTCGAGTTATTCACCTTTGAGCATTGTTCTCGGTTTCGGCAAAAAAATACCCATAGGTTTCAAGGTGTATCGCTCGGTCGGCGAGTTGTTACCTTGGGGAGGATGAGTCATATGGGATTACCACCGATTAATTTGGCCGTATTCCAGAACGAGGGATATGTTCGAAAGCAATGTCGGATTACAGAACTTTGGTTTTGGACTACTGACCCATCTCGTGATACCTGCGGGGATACGACAGAAGATGAGTATACATTCATTGGTGCGCCACTTATCGAAGGTTACCCAATGAAGGGAAAAGCACTCAAAGATGCAATGCGTGAGTCATTCCTTAGCTTCTTCGAAAATGTTGAGCATACACGTGTCGACCCATACCCAGTTTTGGCAAGATGGCGAGATGATATTCATTTGACTATTGCATCCATTGCCGATTTTCAACCTCATGTTACCTCGGGGGATGTAGAGCCTCCAGCAAATCCATTGACAATATCTCAGCCTTGTATTCGCTTGACTGATGTTGACGCTGTTGGCCGCTCTG
>Ga0208407_1001224_pt1 | contig 11875 bp, 11 predicted proteins | sample ETNtaG_9_FD_185775 | JGI IMG/M metagenome (GOLD analysis project Ga0208407, IMG submission 185775) | Marine microbial and viral communities from oxygen minimum zone, Eastern Pacific Ocean - ETNP201406SV69 (SPAdes) (version 2) | ecosystem: Environmental > Aquatic > Marine > Oceanic ...
CTAACTTAAAGAATTTATAATTTTAGGTATTACCTCAAAAGCATCCCCAACTATTCCATAATCTGCAGCTTTGAAAAAAGGAGCATCAGGATCATTATTAATAACAATAATAGTTTTAGAGGAATTAACACCAGCTAAATGTTGAATAGCTCCTGAAATTCCAATTGCAAAATAAATTTTAGGAGATATTTTTAAACCTGTCTGACCTACATGTTCATGATGAGGTCTCCATCCAGCATCTGAAACAGGCTTACTGCATGCAGTAGCTGCATTTAATTTTTTTGCAAGCTCTTCAATCATTTTCCAGTTTTCAGGACCCTTTAAACCCCTTCCAGCAGATATTACAATGTCAGCGTCATTTAATGAAATATCCTCCTCAATTAAAGTCTGATCTAAGATCTCAAAATTATCTTTTTGAGAAATTTTTGAATCAATTCTAATAATATCAACCTTTTTATCAAACTCTTTTGAATCTATAATGTTTTTATTTAATAAATAGATACGATTTTCATTATCAAAATTTATTTGGGATTCTGCTTTACCAGTAAAAATTGAAGATATAATACTATTATTATCCACTATTTCTAATACATTAGAAGTAATTGAAAAATTAAGCTTGATTGATATTTTAGATGCTAGTTCCTTAAATAAATTTATGTTTGGAGAAACTATAGTATTTATTTTATGATTTATGATAGTTTCTTTGATAGCATCAAAATTTTTGAAATCATCAATTTTAAATACTTTATCAAAACCTTTATTCCCTAAAGAAGAAATATAATCATCATCATTATATGTAGTCAAACCATAAACCTTATCATCTAATTGATTAGCTATGGTAGCAGCTTGAGCAGATGACTCACTTATTTTGCTTTTATTTAAATCAATAAATACAAGAGTTGACATTATAAATTTTTAAGTTTTAGTTCATTAATTAATGTTTCTATATTTTCTTTATCAATATACTTTATTTCATCTTTTTCTGGAGGAAGAGTAAATTTTTCATACTTTAAAGATGAAGAAACTGAAATTGGTTCAATGACTAATAAATCCTTCGAACGTGCATTCATAATACCTCTCATATTTGGAATTTTCCATTCTGCGATGGGTTCTTGGCATCCTAAAATTAAAGGAAGATTAGCCTTAATTTTTTCAATACCAGAATCAGTCTCTCTTTTAATAATAACTCTATTATCAGTATCTAAATCTAAGAATATTACAGGGTTAAAAGTCTGAAAATCAAGTATTGACCCTGAAAGATAATGAACTAATCCAGAGTTGTAATCTATAGATTCTTTGCCCATTAGTATTAAGTCAAAATTATTTTTTTTAATAAAATCAGCAATATTGAGAGCTACAAAATTTGAATCATTTGGTTCTGAATTAATTCTATAAGCTCTATCAGCTCCTATAGCTAAACCCTTTCTAAGAAGAGGGTCGTTTTGAGATAAACCAACATTAAGTAAACTAATATCAATATCTGAATTCTTTTCTTTTAACTCTACAGCTCTAGCTAGAGCATAGTCTTCATATGGCCCTATAATAAACTGAACATTTTCAGAATTAAATTTATTCTCTTCAGTAAAAGAAATTTTTGATGTAGTATCTGGAACACAAGAAATACAAACAAGAATTTTCATATTTTAAAATGGATCGTTTTTACTTTTATCAAAACCACTATTGGCTTTACTCTGAAATTTATTTATTTCACTTTCATCAAGTGAAGACATATCAGCAAATTTTGCAAATCTTTCAATAAACTTAAGTTTAACTTTACCTGTAGGGCCATTTCTATTTTTTCTTAATAATATTTCAGCAACGCCTGCAGTCAAATTTCCATCTTCATCTTCGGTTATATCATACCGATCTGCTCTATAAATAAATAATACCATGTCTGCATCTTGTTCTATAGAACCTGACTCTCTAAGATCTGAAAGTACTGGTCTTTTATCCCCACCCCTAGTCTCAACTGCTCTGCTCAACTGAGATAAAGCTAATACTGGTATATTTAGTTCTTTAGCTATTGCTTTCAAAGATCTCGATATAGATGCTATTTCTTGTTCCCTATTTCCAGATGATTTACCATATTCACCAGTCATAAGTTGAAGATAATCAACAATAATGCACTGAATATCATGTTGCGATTTTAATCTTCTAGATTTTGCCCTTAACTCAAGAATACTGAGAGCAGGGGTATCATCAATAAATATTTTAGCATTATTTAATTGATCAGTCTTATGCAAAAGCTGTTGCCATTCATAATCCTTAAGGTTTCCTTTCCTTATTTTATCGCTATCTAATTCTGCTTCAGATGAAATCAATCTGTTTACAATCTGTAGAGAAGACATTTCTAAAGAAAAAATTGCTATTGGTTTTTCATGATCAATGGAGGCATTTCTCATCATAGATAAAACAAATGCAGTTTTACCCATTGATGGTCTTCCAGCAATTATGATTAAGTCAGATGGTTGCCAACCAGAAGTAATATTATCTAAATCAATAAATCCAGATGGAACACCAGTTATACCATCTTTTCTTGATTTTTTAGACTCTAAATCATCAATGGCCTCTTTCATAATACCTTTAACTTGAGAATAATTTTTTCTAATATGTGACTCGGAGATATCAAAGAGAGATTGTTCAGTATGATCTAAGAGATCAAAGACATCTGTTGTGTCCTCATATGCCTCCTTCTGAATTTCTCCAGAGACTTCAATCAATTGTCTTTTTATTGACTGCTCTAATATAATTCTAGAATGATATTCTATATTGGAAGCTGAATTAACTCTTGTTGTTAATTGTGTAACATAATAGGCACCTCCAACAAAATCCAATTTTCCATTTTTCTTAAGTTGAGTTGTTACAGTGAGAAGATCAATAGGTTCAGAATTATTAAATAAATCAATTATTGATTGATAAATTTCTTTGTTGGCATCTTTATAAAAATTATCAGGTTTTAGAATGTCAATAACGTCAGTTAAAGCATCTTTCTCTAACATTAAGGCTCCAAGTACAGATTCTTCTAGATCTAGAGCTTGAGGAGGTAATTTTCCAAGATCTAGTTCTTTACCAAGAGCTAGACCTCTTCGTGGACTTTTTGACAAAAAACTTTTATTTTCTTTCACTTAAAATATTTTGACAAACCTATAAAAAATTTGAATGTTCACTAGATAAATAACCCTTTACTTTTCCATATGTTATCAACAAAATAAAGTTATTTAAATTAAATTGTTCTAGGCTGTAAATATTTATATTTTTGGCAAGTATGCTAGAACAAAAAAAGAAAAATATTCATATCATTTCTATTGGTGGAAGTATCATGCATGATCTTGCCATTAATCTAAAAAAAAATGGTAATAATATTTCTGGAAGTGATGATGTTATTTATGATCCATCTAAATCTAAACTTAAAAAAAATGGTATTCTCCCTAAAGAACTTGGTTATTATAAAAAAAATATAAGTGAACATATTGATTTGGTTATTACTGGGATGCATACCAAGAAAAATAACATAGAACTTAAAGAAGCAAAAGAAAAAGGTATTCCTATACAATCATATCCAGAATATGTTAGAACTCTTTCCGAGAATAAACATAGAGTTGTAATTGCAGGAAGTCATGGTAAAACAACTGTTACTTCAATGATAATGCATGTTCTAAAGTACAATAATGTTCAATTCGATTTTTTAATTGGTGCAAAAGTTAAAGGTTTTAATAATAATATTAAAATTTCTGATTCGCCATTAATAATTATAGAAGGAGACGAGTATTTAACTAGTCCAATTGATCAAGCACCTAAATTTCTAAAATATGATCATCATCTATTATTATTAAATGGAATAGAATGGGATCATTATAACGTATACAAAAGTTATAAAAAATACATAAAGCAATTTAAATCTCTTGTAGAGATGACACCTAAGGGTGGAGAAATAATATATTTCGATGAAGATGATGAGGTAAAAAGAATTATTGAAAATTATAATAATGAAAATACAAATACCAAACCATTTAGCTATGAAAATTTTAAAGTAAATAAAAATGAAACAGTAATTTTTGACGATGAAAATAAACCAATAAAGCTAAATATTTTTGGTAAACACAATATGCAAAATTTAGCAGGAGCCAAAATTGTTTGTGAACAATTAGGAATAAAAAACAAACATTTTTATAAAGCAATAAAATCATACAAATTACCAGATAAAAGGCTAGAAAAATTACATGATGGTGAATTTAAAATTTTTAAAGATTTTGCTCATTCACCTTCAAAATTAAATGCAACTATAAATGCAGTCCAAAGCCAATATAATAATAATCTATTAGTAATATATGAGCTACATAGTTCTAGCAGTTTTGATGTTAATTTTTTAAAAAACTATAAGGATACTTTATTAAAATCTACATTTTCGATTATATATATATCAGAAAATAAAAAATGTAATCATCTATCTGAAAAGATTTTAATGGAGTGTTTTAATGAAAAAAAATTAGCTCTTATAGAAAGCAAATCACACCTAATAGATATCATTAAAAATTCAAAATTCAAGAACTATAATAAATTATTAATGTCATCTGGAAATTTTGATGATTTAGACTTTAATATTTTAATAAAATGATAGTAAATAAACCACTAGTTGTTTTTGATATTGAAACCACTGGATTAGATATAATTCAAGATAGAATTATAGATATAACACTAATAAAAATAAATCCTGATAACTCTCAAATCGAAAAAAATTACAGAGTCAATCCAACAATTAAAATTTCTACTGAAAGTAGTAAAATCCATGGTATCTATGAAGAAGATATTTTAGAGTGTAAGACATTTAAAAATTATGCCAAAGAGATTTATAATTTCATTAAAGGCTGTGACCTAGCTGGGTTTAATATCTTAAAATTTGATTTACCAATATTAATTGAAGAATTTTTAAGATGTGATATTGAGTTATCTCTTAAAAATATTAAAATAATTGATGCGTTAAGAATATACCATCTTATGGAAAAACGAAATTTAAGTGCTGCATACAAGTATTATTGTAATAAAAACTTAGATAATGCTCATGATTCTCATGCTGATACAACTGCCACACTAGAAATAATAAAAAAACAAGTTGAATTATATGAGAATAAGGAGGTAATTGACAATAAAGGTAATTCCCTAGGTAAAATATCTAAAAATGTAGAATCAATAGGTTCAATTATAAAAAATAATATAGTAGACCTCTCTGGTAGAATAATTAGGAATTCTGAAAATATTGAAATTTTTAATTTTGGTAAATATAAAAACCAATCTGTCTCTAATATATTTAAATCAAACCCAGAATACTACCATTGGATAATGAAAAGTAATTTCCCAATACACACAAAAAATAAATTTACTGAGATCAAATTAAGAACTATTAATAAATAGTTAAATCTCTATTCCGGTTATCAATAGCCTCTATCTTTAGGTTGATTACATCATAATTTATAAAATCTCTGCAAAGATTAGGCCATTCTATAAAACAAAAATTATCTGAATTTATATAATCTAAAAAATCAATTTCGAATAAATCTTCTTTTGATTTCAATCTGTATAAATCAAAATGGAAAATTTTCTTTGAATTTTTAAGACTATATTCATTGATAATATTAAAAGTAGGACTTAATACTTTATCCTTTACATCTAAATAATCACAAAAGCACTTAACAAATGTTGTTTTACCAGATCCTAAATTACCTTCTAGTAATATAATTTTAATATGTGTAGATAGTATATACTCTATAATCTCCTTATAATCAGATATTGATTTGTTTCTAAAAATTTTCATTGTATATTTTTAGGTGTTAACTCTATAAATGGAATTATCATTTCTTCCATTGAAATTCCACCATGTTGAAAAGTGTCTTTAAAGTTCTTTAAATGAAAATTATAGTTTTTTGGATATAGTAAATAATTGTTATCTGTTGCAAACAAATATTTTGTAAAAATATTTTGTCTTGGAAGATTAATTTTTTCTCCATTATCGCAATAATAAATCTTATTATTATCAGAGTTTATATTTTTTCCTACCTTAAATCTTATGTTATTATTGGTCTCTTTATTTGCCTTGACCATAACAGGTTTGTCAACCTTTATAGTGCCATGATCAGTTGTTAAAAACACTTTTACTTTTTTTATTGACAAATATTTTAATAATTTATTAAGTGAAGAATTCTTAAACCATGATAATGTAAATGATCTAAATGATTTTTCATCGTATGCAAGGTTTTTAAAAAGTTTATTTTCTGTTTTTGAGTGAGATAACATATCAATAAAATTGAAAACAACGGAGTTAAATTCATAATTATCTAAATCAGAAAGTCGTTTTATAAATTTGACACCATCTTCATATGATAACACCTTATCATATGAATGTCGAATTTTAATATTATTCCTCTTAAAATTTCTATCAAGAAAATAATATTCATTTTTATTATATCCTTCAGATTTATCATACCACAACTCATTTTCCTCAATGGACATTTGAAGTGGCGTTAAACCTGAAAATATAGAATTTCTTGAATACTCAGTTGTTGTTGGAAGAATAGAATAATAAGGATCATCATTTTCTATAAAAAAATATTTAGAAACATGATCTTCAAGAATTTTCCACTGATCATATCTAAAATTATCTATGACAATTAAACATATTTTATTTTTCTGTATTTTGGGAAAAATCTTTTTCTTTAAAATATTGTTTGTCATTAATACATTTTCAAAATTATTTTTTGACCATTTTGGATAATTTTCTATTATAAAATTTGAAAATTTTTTATTCGCTTCTTTTTTTTGAGAAATAAGCATTTCATTATACTGATCTTCAGAATTTCTATCGAAACTGATCTCCCAGTCTACAATGTTTTTATATGTATCTATCCACTCTTTATTACTCGTATTAGAATTAATTTTATCAGATAATTCACTAAAAAAAGAAATGTAATCTGACTTTAATTTATTTTTAATTATTGATGAATTTTCTAAAACTTTTTTAATAGATATTAATAACTGGTTTGGATTTAATGGCTTAATCAAATAATCATTTATTTCTGAGCCTATAGCTTCATTCATAATATCTTCCTCTTCATTCTTCGTAATCATTATTATAGGAATAGTATTAGATATTTTTTTAATATCAGAAATAAGATTTAGACCAGTTTTACCAGGCATATTCTCATCAATAAGAACCAAACTAGAACTATTATCTTCACTCATATAGTCCAGTAATGAAAATGGATTATTAAATGTTTCTACTTTATAATTCTTTTCCTCTAGATAGAGAACATAAGGCTTTAGTAACTCAATTTCGTCATCAACCCATAAAATCTTATATCTTTGCATTTCAATATTTAAATCAAATATAAATTAGTTTACAATGAATAATATTCATTTTAAAATCAAAAATTTAGCTAAAATTATTGAAGCTAAAATTATTGGAGACGAAAACTTAATAATAAATGGGTTAAGTGATATTGAAACTGCAAAAAAAGGTGACGTAACCTTTTTGAGTAACATGAAATATTTAAAGTTTTTAAATAACACTAAAGCATCAGCAATTATTATTGATAATAGTATTGAATTACCATCAAATACTAATTTGACATTTTTAAAAGTAGAAGACTCATACTCAACTTTTGGTCTATTATTATCAGAAATTGAAAAACAAAACATCTCTAAAAAAGAAGGTATTGAAGACCCATCATTTATTGATAGTTCATCAAAAATCAATAATGAGGTTTATATTGGAGCATTTAGCTATATAGGAAAGAATGTGAAAATAGGAAAGGGAACTAAAATTTTTCCGTATACTTATATTGGTGAAAATACTGAAATTGGTGAAAATACTATAATATATCCTGGAGTAAAAATATATGATTCTTCTAAAATTGGGAATAAATGTATTATTCATGCAAACTCAGTAATAGGAAGTGATGGATTTGGTTTTGCTCCTAATAAAAAAGGAGAATATTCAACTATACCGCAAGTTGGAAATGTTATAATAAAAGATAATGTTAGTATTGGATCTAATACTGTAATTGATAGAGCCACCCTAAAATCAACGATAATTGAAAGTGGAGTTAAAATGGATAATCTTATTCAAATTGCCCATAATGTAATTATTGGAGAAAACACTGTAATAGCAGCACAATCAGGAGTAGCAGGATCTACTATTCTTGGTAAAAATAATATGGTAGGTGGTCAAGTAGGTATAGTAGGCCACCTTAAATTGGGTGATAATATCAAATATGCTGCTCAAACAGGTGTGACTAAGAATATGGAAAGCAATCAAACTCTCATTGGTTTTCCTGCTATGCCAAAAGAAAAATATCTTAAATCTTATGTGATCTTTAAAAAATTACCTTCAATTGAAGAAAAAATTAAAATTTTAGAGGAAAAATTATATAATTTGCAATCTAAATGAGAAATTTTCAAAGAACTATAAATAATGAGGGGAGACTTTCAGGCTTAGGACTCCATACTGGTAAAAAAGCAACTTTAAAATTTATACCGGCTCTAATTAACCATGGAATTAAATTTCAAAGGATTGACTTAGATAATAAACCCTTAATAAATGCAGATGTTGATAATGTAATTGCAGTGGAAAGAGGTACTACTTTATCACAAAATGATGCTAAAGTTTCAACAGTTGAACATCTATTAGCAGCTATAGTTGGCTTAGAAATTGATAATATTTTAATACAAATTGATAATGAAGAAATCCCTATTCTAGACGGTAGCTCTAAAGAATTCATTAAATGTTTAGAAAAATGTGAATATAAATCTCAGGATGCTGCAAGAAAATATGTTGAAATACCTGAAAAAATAACTTTTTTAGATAAAAAAAATAATGTAGAGATATCAGCTTTACCGCATAATGATTATAGAATAACATCAATGGTTGATTATAATAGTGAAGTATTGGGAAGTCAACATTATACCCTGAATAAAATATCAAATTTTAAAAAAGAAATTTCAAAAGCTAGAACTTTTTGCTTTCTACATGAAATTGAAGAATTATTTAATAAAAATCTAATAAAAGGTGGTGACCTTAATAACGCGATAGTTATAGTTGATAAAGTTGTAGATAATAAGAAACTTGATGAGATTTCTACATTACTTGGCAAGAAAAAAGTTAGGGTTGATAAACAAGGTATTTTAAATAATGTTAATTTAAGATATAGAAATGAACCAGCAAGACATAAATTATTAGATATTGTTGGTGATTTAGCTCTAGTTGGCCGACCAATAAAAGGACATATAATAGCCGCAAGACCTGGACATAAATCAAATATAGAATTTGCAAAAATGCTAAAGAGGTTTATAAGTAAAAAAAATATAAATGCTCCAAAATATGACCCAAAACAAGAACCAGTTTATAATATAAATGAAATAAAAAAAATTTTAAAACATAGATACCCATTTTTATTTGTAGATAAAATAACATATCTGGATGATTCTGAAGTAATAGGAATTAAAAACATAACAGTAAATGAACCTTATTTCAATGGTCATTTTCCAGGTAACCCAATAATGCCAGGAGTATTACAAATTGAAGCATTGGCACAAGTTGGTGGAATTCTTGTCATGAATTCTATTAAGGAACCAGAAAAATACATACCATATTTAGCTGGTATTGAAAATTTTAGATTTAGAAAAATGGTTACACCAGGTGATACCCTTATATTGAGATGCAAATTTGATTCACCCATAAAAAGAGGAATTGCAAAAATGAAAGCGGAAGCATTTATTGATAACGATATAGTAGGAGAAGGAAATATGACTGCAACTTTACAAAAATTATATGATTAAGAATAACACATTTATTCACAAAGATTCTATAATAGGTAAAAACACTAAAATAGATCCTTTCAGTTATATAGGGAATGATGTTGAAATCGGTGATAATTGTTGGATAGCTAATAATGTCACTCTATTTCCAGGATCAAGAATAGGAAATAATGTAAAGATTTTTCCCGGATCTGTAATTTCTTCAGTACCACAAGACTTAAAATTTGAGGGAGAAAAAACTACTGTTGAAATTGATAATAATACTACTATTAGAGAATTTGTTACAATTAGTAGAGGAACAAATGATAAACTAAAAACATCTATTGGAAAAAATTGTTTAATAATGGCATATTCCCATATTGCTCATGATTGTAAAATTCATGACAACTGTGTTATTGTTAATAATGTTCAGATTGGTGGTCATGTTGTTATTAATGATTATGCTATTGTAGGGGGTGGAACATTAGTACATCAATTTTCAAAAATAGGAGCTCACTCTATGATAGGAGGAGGATCATTAGTAAGAAAAGACGTGCCTCCCTACTGCAAAGCAGGTAAAAATCCATTAAGCTTTAGAGGAGTTAATTCTATAGGTTTAAAAAGAAGAAATTTTAGCAGAAAAGAAATTAATCAAATTCAAAAAATTTATAGAATTATTTACCTAGAAGGAAGAAATACATCTCAAGCTTTAGATAAAATACAAAGTGATATTAAAAGTTCAAAGGAGAAAATGACAGTGCTAGATTTTATAAACAATAGTGAAAGAGGAATTATAAAAGGTTTATTCGACTAAACTATTTATGGAAATACTTTTAAATAAAATTTCTAAAAAGTTTGGATCAAATAAAGTTATAGAGAATTTCAGCTATACATTCAAAAAAAAATCTTATGCAATAATTGGCAAAAATGGAGCGGGAAAATCAACTCTATTAAAAATGATTGGTAATTTAATGAGTCCATCCTATGGATCGATCAAATACATCCTTGATGAAAAAAACGATGATATTCCTAAAAAAATTTTTTTTGTAGCGCCATACCAAGAACTGATTTCAGAACTTTCAGTTAAAGATTTTCTAAAATTCAATAAATCATTCAGAAAATTAAATATTAATTACACTGATATATTAAATTCATTTAATCTTGAAAATTATGAAAATACAAAGATTGGAAACTTATCTTCTGGATCTCTTCAAAAACTTAAATTATTAATTGCATTTAGCATAGATTCTGAGTTTATATTACTAGATGAACCAACAACAAATTTAGACTTTGATGGAAAAAAAATATATAGAAATCTATTTAGGGAAAATCATGAAAAGAAAGGAATAATAATTGCCTCCAATGATAATGAAGATATAATCAATGAAATAACTGAGATAATAAAAATTTAATTAATTATTATCGAATCAAGACTCCAAACTAAAGGGAGAACATAATAAACATAAAGTGAAACAATTATAATTGAGATTATATTTAATATAATTCCAGTTTTGACCATATCATTAATCTTAAGAAAACCTGAACCAAAAACAACTGCATTAGGAGGAGTTGCTACAGGTAACATAAATGCACAAGAGGCAGCAATTGTAGCTCCGACCATTATAATAAGAGGATGAATTTCAATAGAGATACTTACTGAAGCTAAAATTGGCAAAATCATAGACACTGTAGCTAAATTTGATGTTATTTCAGTTAAAAAATTAACAATTAATACTACTGAGATAAGAATAAGTATAATATTTAAATTATTTAATACTGTAATTTTTTCCCCAATCCAAAGAGCTAGTCCGCTACCTATCATAGCAGCAGCTAATGATAATCCTCCTCCAAATAATAATATTATTCCCCATGGTATTTTTGAACTATCTTCCCATGAAATTATTTTCTCATTCTTCTTTTTTGAATTAAAAATAAACAAGAGTACTGCAAAAAAGATAGCAATTATTGTATCATCAATAAAAGGTATAAAAAGACTTATTTTACTTTTTAAAAGAAGAGAGAAGACAAAAGAGATAAAAATAATTAGGACAATTTTCTCTTCATATCTTATGTTACCCAAATTTTTCAG
>Ga0208407_1001225_pt1 | contig 11868 bp, 13 predicted proteins | sample ETNtaG_9_FD_185775 | JGI IMG/M metagenome (GOLD analysis project Ga0208407, IMG submission 185775) | Marine microbial and viral communities from oxygen minimum zone, Eastern Pacific Ocean - ETNP201406SV69 (SPAdes) (version 2) | ecosystem: Environmental > Aquatic > Marine > Oceanic ...
GACGTCGTCGCTATAGACGAAGCGCAATTTTTCGACAATATATTTAAATTCGTAAACATGTGTATTTTTTTACAAAAAGATATAATTCTCGCTGGGTTAGACGGTGATTATAGACAAAAAAAGTACGGTGAAATTTTAGACTGTATACCACTCGCGACGAGTGTAACGAAGCTGTCCGCTTTGTGTATGGAGTGTAAGGATGGTACACCCGGTCCATTTACAAGGAGGATAATTACTGATAATACTTTAGATCTTGTTGGGGGTAACGATAAATACAAAGCTGTGTGTAGGAGACACTTATATGAATGATCTAATCGGAATCGGAATCGTAAGAAGCACTAAACCTGCGCCTCCACGCTGCGTCGGGTGAAAAATCGCGCCTTCCACCCCCAGTTATTTGAACCGCGCTGATGATATCATTCCATCCGGGCGGTACAACACGCCATGAATCCTCACCCTTACCGTAGGAGCCCACCGTATTGGTTTCTAACATGACTGACTCACCAGAGCCATCTGGGTGATTCAAAAGGCGTTCATATGCCTTGAACCGACAATCCTCTGGTCCTCTCGTCCTATACGATGAAATCTGATCTTTCATGATCGCATCTCCATCCGTGTTACCCCATCCATCTTTTTTCCACCCAGACACGTTCGCGTCATCGTCTGGGACGACGATTTCCTTGCCAAGGAAGGGGATGCGCTCCGAGCCTCCAACCTCGTGTTCGCCGACCTCAATCTCACACACCGGATTCAGCCACGCTTTGCAGTTCGCCTCACTCTGCCCTGTACACTTTTGACATCGCTCGACGATGACATGATCACTCCACGCGCTTATATTACCAACGTTGCCGATCTTTTCATCGTCGGAACATGGTTTTTCACAGGTAGTTGTTTTTATATCACCGTCTTCGACTATGTCACCGGTCAACCCATCATATCTGCATTCTCGCATGTCTTCACCTCGTTTAGGTTTAATGACTTTATACGACTGTGATCTCGTTCCATATACTTTCTCTACTCCGGTATACTGACATTCACCAAAGTCCCGCCACGCACCCAGGCAGTGTTGTTTCTTTTGGGCTTCGCATGGATACGTTTTCGTCAACGGTGATGGACATGGGACACCCGTCTCATTCGCTTCTTGTATAACTTCAAATTCTCTTGAAGTTTCACCGTCTACACATGGGGAATACTTACTCCAGTTTCCTCTACAATGAATTGGGAACGGTGGCGGTGCGTCTTCTTCGGTCTCCCGTTTGACCGCAACAACATCTATGTCTGTCACAGTATTGTCTTTATTTACTGTGAAAGCCGTAACACCCGCCAATACAGAGACGACACAACACAAGATTACAACTAACAACATAGAAAAAATAGTAACCGCTTTACTCGTTTTCATGCTATGTTATATCAATATTTTTTCTACTGGTACAATAAATGCTCGGTCTCTCTAAACAAAAATTCGGATTAATCGCCCCACATCTAGTGTACTTCACACTGGTCGCTTCTATAATAATTGTCAGAACCCCATCCATGTGGAATAAGGATAAATCGTTGGTCTTCGCGTGCGCGTTGGCGCTGTATATGAGTGGCGCGCATCTCTACCATCACTACGAACTCTTAAAGAAATAAATGCTACTAGTACCATGCTACTTAAAACATTTCCAACGATCGCTAGTAATAAACCAAAATATACGAAACATAAAGATTTAAAAAAACCAAAAAAGAAGAATCCATTCAGTGGAGTTAAACAATGGTTTATCGGGATAATGGGTGAAGAAATTGATTATGACAATTTCAAAAAAACTAATAAATGGGCGATACGCGTCGAGGAACAGGAACAGGAACAGGGTGATGACGAAAATTAATATCTACGTACTAATAAATGTCTTCCGAAACCGCCGTCAAGGAAGAATCCGAATCAAAGCAATTCGCGATAATATTCTTGGCTATCTTGTGTGCCCTCCTCATAGGCGGGGTATATTTCAAATACGTGGGTAGCGTTCTCTAATTTAAACTAATATTATTTGATACAATTCTAATAATATCATTTGTATTATGTACTCATATATGTCGTTGGCTTATTTATGTTCATTGGAGACAACGATTTCGTAGATTTCGACGATTGGGATTTCGACGCCGCGCGGGATTTCGACGATTGGGATTTCGACGACTGGGATTTCGACGATTGGGATTTCGACGCCGCACGGGATTTCGACGACTGGGATTTCGACGCCGCACGGGATTTCGACGATTGGGATTTCGACGCCGCACGGGATTTCGACGATTGGGATTTCGACGACTGGGAATTCGACGATTGGGGTTTAGATAACGCAAGCGTTTTCGCTTGTAAATTTTTTTCGATCGCACTCATGGTTAATCCAATCAGGGACTCTTTGATCGTCGAGGAAAATCGACGACGAAGATGCGTCGTTCGATTAGCCATGATCATGATAAAGTTTGATGCTAAGCCAACACATACACCGGAATTATCATAAGCCTGTAAATTATCACCTTTATAAATTTTTAATATTTCGCAACCAAATACGTCTTTCATTATACCGAAAATCTCATCCGATTTGAATATATTATCGCGACTCGATCCATGTGAATCGAAACAATATATTACATCACCCCACCTGTATATAGCCATCGCATGCCCCTTATCATCTTTCTTCATATTTGCGCGCTTGATGACTCCTATGAGGAGTCCTACTTTATGCCTGTCTCGGACAGATTCAAGCTTCTGTACAATATCCTTTTTGATTTCATGGGATAGTTTTGCATCGATCTTGATCTTAGTTATCTTCACGTCTGGTGGGACGTATTTTTTTATTCGGTGTATAACACACGGTTGTATTTTCTTATACTGGGCTTCGATTATGATCTTCTTTTTAGACGGTGACGGCGTTGTCTTACGCACACCCACGGAATCTCGTTTTCTCTTTTCGACCATGCTACTTTATATCGATATTTTTTTATTAATAAATAATATGTTGTTGATTCTATTACTGATAGTACTTTATTTGGTTTTATCGGATCGACCGAGCGCACCCGTGATCGAGGAACCACCCACGATTGATCGACCGCACCAACCGTTGATAATCGAAGAAAACGTTGGCATGTTGGGGTATAAAACAAAAAATTTTGGTATATCTCATGGAATGTCGAAGAAAATGTTCGAATCAATGAAACAGGGTGGAATGAGTCATGAAGACTTAAAAGAATTTTTAAAGATGGAAGATTATTTACTGGGAATTGAAATAGATTCCGTCTGTCGAGGAATTGAACGAGCGTTCGATGCGACTAGTGTGTCGTTCAAGATCAAAGAAAAATTTAAAAAGTATGATTTTTCGTATCACACTAAACATATTAAACAGACAGCTGAACCAAATAAAACTATCAATAGATCAATCACTTGCGAAGATTCTCACGAATCTTAATGAATTTTTCGATTTGTTTCTTGGTTGGATTGTGGGTGATGACATAGTTTACCACGGCGCTTCCATGCTTCCCGTACATCTTCTTTGCTATCTCTCTCTCATACTTATTTTTTCGCGTCAGCTTCCACTTCTGAACTATAGATTTTTTGATTTTATCGGCTTCTAGTTTCTTCAGGTAGCCCTTTTTGTTCGTAATATTCGTATTATTTGATTTATTTGTTAAGGTCTCGTTCATGTCGCGGACATCTTTATTGATGTTCATGACGGACTTGTATTTTTTCATCCATATAGAACCGTATAATTTTACGATGTCATTCCTAATACTATTGTTATTCAATCGTCTTCGCGCTAAGACTTTTTGCTCTTCAATATTATTTTTAATCGCCTTGTTTACCTCTCTATTCAATCTCTTTTTAGCTATAGCATTAGACGCCTTCTTATTAATATTTAATTTCATTTTTTCACACAGAGTTTTGATAGTATCGGTATCGTCGACAGGTATACCTTTACTTAATGCCATGCCAACTAACTCGTCGCGTTTATACATCACACACGGTTTACCACCGACCTTGAAATTCGTATTCCCTAAATCGAACTGTTTAATCATGGAACAAATTTTTTCCTTCTTGTTTATCGATTTGATTCCAACGACTCCGAGGGTCTTCGCCATCTGCGTGAGTGTTTGTTTGGTCATCTTTTCGCATTTCTTCTTACCTATCATGACATTCCCCTTCGAATCGTACGAAATCTTAATATCTTTTGTTGGCGATTTCCGTTTTGTTTTCCTTTTGGGTGTTTTGTAACAGCAGTCATCACCTTGTGGGTTTTTACGCGCGTTGAATCCATCCTTACACGGTGGGCGGCGGGTGGCTGGGCAGGTCGTCTTTTTGGCATTCGCACGCTTCTTAACCAGTTTTTGGGGCATGGACGCCGCTAATCGGATCTTGCCATCGCGGTGTAATGATTTCAAAAATTCTGGTGCGATATCATAGGCTTTCATTAATTGTGAAGGATTCGTGGCACCGGAGATCTGTATCGCGCCACTTTGCCCGATTATGTATTTATGACCCTTATACACTATATATAACATAGGTGAGAGTTCGGGTGTGTATTTAGCCTCGAAACCATGCCTTCTGCCGGATGCCGCGACCACTGAGAGCGACACGAAATTTCCATTTATTCGAAATTGTCCACTCAGGTTATTATAGGTAAATGGATTGTACAAAAACGCAGAATTATTTGAATATTTTCGAACCATGAATTTTCGAATCAATTCAGGTTGGTTCGCTATATTAGTTCCTATGAATCCACCAGAGAATCGAATTTTACCGTTCTTATAAAAGTTTACCGTACCGCCCTTCGTTTCGGTGCCGTTCGTTATAGTAAACTTAATCTGAACGGTGAAGAAATTTAAACCGATATCACCTTTGGGACCAAAGTCCTTCGTGTGAGAGAAGCCCGTTTTAAAGCGTCCATACATACCCACCAATTCCTGTGTGTCGATATACAGTCCTTCGCCTATCGACGTCCTACCGATAGGTCGAGTCTTGAGGATTCTCTTTAAATCGATACGCGCGTCGGGACTAAAATCCGAATTGACAGTCGCGTTGAACATGCCGGGGTTTAGCCCGCTCAATGTGAGACTCGGTTCTTCGGCGCCTCGAATAATGTTCAAAGTATCATTGTTATTATTAGAATTCGACATGTTTAAAAATTCTGCGAACTCGCCGAGGTTTTCATTATTAACCATCTTCTTTTCGAGGCGCTGGGGGAATGCCTGCCTAGCTGGAGCGGCCGCGCGGCGCACCTCGACGTTCGAACTATTAAGGAAATTTTTGATCGAGGCTGGTGCGCTCATCTAATTATATATAACATTTTTTACTAAACATCTGTGTCATCGAATACTATTCCTTCCGCGACTACATCTAACCCAAAAATCCACCTTTGATTCTGGAACGGCTGCCCGTTGTAGATCCCACTATCGTTCTTAACAGTGATATCATACTGAGAGAAGGGACCAACATAGATATCCTTGTTAAACTGTGCTTTATCGAGATTGTTCGCCATACAGTAGTCCTTGTAGTGTTCCATAAACTTCTTCTGAGGAACCTTTTTTCCAGCTTCGATAGTAACTTCGGGCGACTGTAGGAAATTTTCTAAAGTATTCGTAACTTGGGCGACTTGGCTTTGAATCTCCTTAAAATATGGAGGAACTATATTCCAAATGTCCTTATCTCTATATTGTTGCGCATATTCGAGGTATCCTCTGAGACACTTTTGTAAAATACTCGGTAATTCGAGCTCGAGCTTTTTATCCAGTGTCGGATCGGCGTTCTTCACTTGCTTGCTAAAGTCCCACGTCAATATACGCCGCAATACACTCCCACTACTATCCTTCCATCTAGGAACTTCATTGCCACCCAAACACCCGGGCACCTTCCACACCATCGTCGTCGCTGTTTTATTTTTGATCGCGACTGAAACCTGCTCACCACTCACGATAGACTGAAATTCAGCCTGCTCGAGCCTAATATCCCCCCGAATTTCGGGGCTAATAAACATGAATCCGTCATGAATCGCCGAAAGCCCAAATTGCTTCTCACAGTTATTCGAAAGTGTTCGCGCGTCATCGGGCTCGTAGAACAACGCGAAGACCTTTGTAATCAGTGTACTTTTACCGGATCGCGCGATCCCCTTTAGGAATGGAATGACCTGCCACGCGTCCTGATCACCTAGATCGAAACACAGTCGACCAGCCATGATATACATCCATTTCGAAACGTCCGACTCGAAGTTCTGATAATCCAAAACCGATTGAAAATTGGGGGTTGGAATATCAGCCCAGTCATCAGTATCAGAATAATCGATAAATTCTGTATCGAAATACTTACAACTCACTATACTCTGGTCCAGATTCTTAAATTCATTGGATGTATATTCGTAAAATTTAGTCCCATACAAACCCGTCTGATCCGACCAAACTCGTCCGTGTAATACACCGTTCTTAAAGGACCACACGTGTCTATCGCGCTTGATCTCGGGAAACTGCATGTCAGAGCACGTCTCGAGATTTTTGATTACGTTTCCTATGACGTTGCCCTGTGAACAAAGATTTTTCCATAGTTCCATGTCTGTCTCTTTTTGGTTCACGTCCGCCACATACTGTTTGATCTCCTTCTCTTGCTTCCACGCGCGAGTATCGTACCCCTCCACCGTTTTAATCTGTTTACAGCACCAGCCTTTGTACCGCCTAATATTCGATTCGTATAATTTGTGGAATATCGATATCAACGCCAATTGAAATGGATTCATGTCCTCAACCGCCTCGCAGTCGATCGCAGAGCTTCGAAAGATAGAAGGATCTGATTTTGGGTTAATAGGCATCATGTGTGGATTATTTATTCGTTCATAGATTCGGTTATGTCTAAAAATAATTTGCCACGCGTCTTCTATCTGATCGATCACCCTATTGATTCTCATCGACGTCTTGATTTCGTAGTCGTCGTCGATGTCTAAAACCTTGAGTGTCTTTGCGCGGTGATACATCAATCCCAATTTTCTCTTTTCATCCTCCTTCAGGACGGACACCTTTTCTATATCTATATTCGATGGTAGTCCCGAATCTGGATTTATATTATTTGAATCGAATAAATTTGTGAATCCCAACCGAAACGAGATTCCTTCATTGTTCATTTCATGGATGCACCATCGCTCCTCTATATCGGAGAGAAGAATAAGTAATTTTTCATTAGAGCACGCGCTGATATCATTTGCCCATTGTATGATATCGTCGGGTGTGTATGATCCCGTTTCCATTGATACTTATTATTCTATCGGGTGATTTTTCTAAGCTGTTTTATTTTTGTAATTGAGTCAAAATTTTTACCATGATCTTATTTTGCAATTCGAGTTGCTTGGAAATTTGAACGAGTGCGGTACATACCGTGTCACCTTCCTCGGTCGCAAATAAAGATCCAGCTATATTGCCTATATTTTCAAGTAACCCGTCGTCTTCGAGTTCGAAATCATCGAGATCTATGTCATCTGGGAAATCATCATCCGCGATTTCATCGTCTGAGATCTGAAGTTGATCGAATTCTTCAGGCTGGGCACCATCCATCGCGACCTCAACTTCGCTCTCGGTTTCGTATTCGGATTCGGATTCGGATTCAACCTCTTCAACAGGGACTGTAGTCGGGGTTTGTGTTCTAGTCAAATCGGTCATGTGAATTGTACCAGGAGAATTTAAACTGTGTTTTTCCGCAAAATTATTTTCTCTGTATATAGTACAAAAACTCTCACAATGGCCGGTGGTCTCATGCAACTCGTCGCGTACGGCGCCCAAGACGTCTACTTGACAGGAAACCCAAAAGTTACCTTCTTCCAAGCGGTGTACAAGCGTCACACCAACTTCGCGATGGAAAACATCGAACAAACTGTTAACGGCACCGCGGCTGCGGGTGGCCGTGTCTCCGTCACCATTGCGCGCAACGGTGATTTGGTATCTGACATGTATGTCGAGATGTCCGCCACCACGGCGGGTGTCAACCACAGCAAGGATGCGTGGTTGGCTGAAAAGGCGGTTAAGACTGTAGAACTGTCAGTCGGCGGTCAACGTATTGACAAGCACTACCAACGCTGGTGGCGCCTCTACGCCGAGCTCTACCTCGACGAAGGTAAGAAGCTCAGCTATGGTAAGGCGACCTCCGCGACCCAGGACAACGAAAAGATCTTCCTCCCATTGATCTTCTTTTTCAACAGAAATCCAGGTCTCGCCCTCCCATTAATTGCGCTGCAATACCACGAGGTACGCCTTGACTTCGATTTGTCTTCCGACTTCGGCACCTTGATGGATGGTTTCAAGGTCTGGGCCAACTACGTGTACTTGGACACCGAAGAGCGTCGTCGTTTCGCCCAAAAGGGTCACGAATACCTCATCGAGCAAGTCCAACACACCGGCACCGATTCCATCGCCGATGCCGGCGAAACGCAAAAGCGTCTTTCTTACAACCACCCTGTCAAGGAACTCGTTTTCTGCATGGAATCTACCGCGGGTGCTAACACTTGGAACTTCACCAAGGATGCCACCGCTATCGTTACCTCCAACCTCCAGGAGTACACCGCCACGAATGCCAATGTTGCCATCGCCCCAGGTGCGGCTGGTGCTCCATTGATCGTCGCCAAGGCTCCATGGACCGAAGGCTCCGCGGGTGATTTGGAATCCTTCAAGCTAGTCCTCAACGGTCAAGATCGCATGAAAGAACAAGGTGGTAAGTATTACAACTCCGTCCAACCATTTGTTCACCACTCCGGCGCTCCATTACCAGGCGTGTACTCGTATTCTTTCGCTCTTAAGCCCGAAGAACACCAACCAACAGGTACGTGCAATTTTAGTCGTATAGACAATGCTCAAGTGTCTATCAAGGCGAAAAATGCGTATGCTAAAACTCTCCACATGTTCGCGACCAACTACAACGTCCTCCGTATCCAATCGGGAATGGGTGGGTTGGCATTCTCCAACTAAGCTTATTTCAGCTTAAATATAGTAAAAAATGTAATGTAAATAAATAATATCTTATATCCTTTAAAAAAATATAAGATTTTACTCAATAGCCTAAGTCGCACACGCGACGTTATTTTTTTACAGAATCATGGATCGCCATCACCTACTTTCCCTGCTAGACAAGATTCAAGAAAAGTATGATATCAAAGACGGTGATTATAAGGAATTTATAGAAGCTATAGGGGGGAAGAAGAAGATTCTCGAATTCGAAAGCGGTGATATGGTGAAAGTCGAGTACGATCGCTTAGAGACCCGCGCCGAGTTCGGCGATGATGACGTGTACCCCATAGTCAATGTGACCGATAAATGTTCCAGGATTTGGAAGGTCTCAGAGGATGAACACGACCGCCACGTACATAATTTTCGAAATATAGGGTTCAGTATTTCTCATAAATGTTTCGAACGCGCTGAAATTCACCAGAGTGAAATTAAGAAGTTATCGACTGATTTACGCGACGGATTTCATACGTTGTGTTCTCAAGACAGGCACCAAGTGAAACACGTCATCCGAATAAGGGACATAACCAAAATTTAATCTCCGTATACTTTAAATGTCAACAGGACCATCCCCACAGGCTACCAAAGTCGAGGGTGTCGCCATGGTCGAGACGAAGCGTTCGAATACGGGTCTCATTATTCTCGGTGTCGGTACAGGTGTCGCGTGTTTAGTTATCTTGGCAGTCGTGTTTAAGGGGTCGAGAGGGGCGAAAAGTTCTAACTTGAATAAAATGTTAAATAATTTGAATAGACGCGTAGGAATTTAGAGATATAATGTTATTATAACTTAATGATTACGATTTACACGGATGGCTCATGTCTAGGAAACCCGGGTCCTGGTGGTTGGGGTGCTATATGCGAGCCTCTATTTAATATATCGGGTGGTGAAGCGAATACTACGAATAACATCATGGAAATGACCGCTGTCATTAAAGCACTCGAAGCCGCCGGTGCTCTCGAACAAACGCACGTCTTGATCTACACGGATAGTAAATATGTTAAACTAGGTCTGACGGAGTGGTGTAACAAGTGGAAATCAAACGGATGGAAAACCGCCGCCGGTGGAGTGGTTAAAAATAAAGATTTGTGGGTGCGTTTAATTCAGCTCATGAATGACATGGATGAAGTTCAAGTCGAATGGGTAAAAGCACACTCGACGAATGTCATGAACAATAGGGTAGATGAATTAGCCAGAGATGCGGCGCGATTATTTTCTACTAAATAAGTATGGTAGACAACGCCGTAAATAATTCACCTTCCCCTAACTGTTGGACTCCAAAAGAGGAACAGCTTCTCATAAAGTGGGCAGAGAAGGCTGCGGGATTTAGGTGGATACACGACCACGCAAGGCAACATTACAAAACAACTACAAATTATTTTACATACCCGTGTATCATCATATCGTCCATAACGGGTGTCGGTGGCTTCGCGGTACTAAACCCCACCGATAATGGTGAAACACCCGCCTCGACGAGGCGGGGTATAATGTATTTACAATATCTTTTCGCATTTTTAAACGTTATAGCGGGAATCCTCACATCACTTTCAAAATATAATAATAGCGCGCGAAAGATGGAATCGCACTCCCTCATGTGTGTGAAATATAGTAAATACTACAGGAGTATAGATATGGAATTATCGTTTGATTGTGAACATAGATCGCCCGCGTATGAATTCGTCCGACGCGCTCGCGATGAGTACGATGTATTAATGGATGAATCCCCCGACGTACCTACTCACAGTATAAAAGCATTCAACGATGCGTTTCCAAATTATAGAAATAAACCGGATGTTTGTAATGGACTAAGTATCATACTCCCAGAAAACGACCACGTACCTATAAAAACGTCTCGACTCATAAAAGGGTGGTTAACTAAAAGAAAAAAACTCAATTCATCTCCCGATCTTACATCGGTGTAATAATATGCGGAAAATTCCATTGTTAAATTTGTTCCTTATATCATAATAATGATAGGAGAAAGTTTCAGTTATGCCAACGCGGCGCACTTCGCGAAACTATCTCAGCTCGCGTATGAGAAAGATGAAAACAAATTTAAGAATGCGATTAAACCATTTGGATACAAGAATGTTATGTATTTTGACCGGGACGGCGCGCAGTGCTATGGTCTCGAAAACGATGATTACGTGGTTCTCACGTTTAGGGGCACCGAGCCTACCACAGCTAATGACGTCAAAGCGGATCTGAATATTCTCCACGATACAGATTCCCTCGGTATCTCTACGGGACGAGTACACAGCGGGTTTCTCGATGAAGTTAACACGCTTTGGCCGGATATAACTTTGTGGCTCACGGGGACCGGTGATAAGAAGGTCTACACGTGTGGTCACTCACTCGGAGCGGCGATGAGTGGTATCGCCGCGAGTCGCATAGAAGGTGCCACTTCCTATAATTACGGGTGTCCCAGAATCGGCACCGGTGCGTGGAAAAAAGAATTCAACAAAACCCACAAAATGTATAGGTTCGTCAATGACCGAGATATTGTGCCAAGAATCCCACCGCGAATGATGCGCTACAGGCACTGTGGAGAGCTCCACCACATCGGAAAGAATGGTAGAATCACAAAAAACCCAAATCCGTTCAACCAATTTAAAATGGGGTTATGGAACATGTGTAAAAATCCATTCCGAATCACCGAAGGCATTCCGGATCACGACATGGGAGATTACTGTCGCCACATCGAAAATTGGGTCGAGGAAGCCTAAGTCGATAATAGTCATGTAAAAATCATACGAATACAATGACCCAAACTCTTTTTAAAATTGTCACGACAGCCGACCTCGACGGTTTGCGATCTCACGAACCACAGTTTCTCGAACACGTCAATGAACTGTATAAAAATAAAC
>Ga0208407_1001226_pt1 | contig 11867 bp, 11 predicted proteins | sample ETNtaG_9_FD_185775 | JGI IMG/M metagenome (GOLD analysis project Ga0208407, IMG submission 185775) | Marine microbial and viral communities from oxygen minimum zone, Eastern Pacific Ocean - ETNP201406SV69 (SPAdes) (version 2) | ecosystem: Environmental > Aquatic > Marine > Oceanic ...
TATATTAATTTATACGAAATTAAGTTAAAATAAAATCTATATAATTTGTTACTTTTCCCCCTTAAAAATTTTTAATAAAATATACTCTTGTATCAATTCCAGTGCTCAAGAAACTTAAAGCCTCACCACTAACAGTGACTGTTTCATCTACACCGACATTTTTTCCACTTACAACAAAACCTGCAAAACATTTATTTTTTTCTTTGTCCCATTTAACGAAAGTTTCACTAATTTTATTACCATTAATTGTATAAATTTCATGTGCTCTGAAATTTAAAAAGTTAGCACCCATTATTGCACGTTGTGGAATAAGTTTTGTTGCTTTACACACTTGCTCATATATCTCATCAGTTAATTTATAATAATCAGTTCCATCAAAAGTTACCAATATTCCTGAAGGAAGTTTTGAAATTAATTCACTTAGTTTTTGTTCTTTTTCTATTCTTTCTTCTTCTATTTTCATTTTTTTAACTAATTCATCTCCTTCCCCAAAAATAATATTTAAAACAAAAAAAGATGAAATTACTATTAGTACTACAATTACTAAGCCGCCAAATTGTTTAATGGATTCGGGTAACTCTTTAATTCTTTTTAAATAATTTTCTTTTGACATTACTCTTGTAGCTCTCCATTTATCCAAGTTCCTGATTTTTTTGATCCATCAGCCCATGTAAAAGTTCCCTCTCCATTCATAAATCCATTAGCCCACTCCCCTTCATAAGTTGATCCATCAGGAAAAATTAAAGTTCCCGAACCAGTCCACAAGCTATTTTTAAATTCACCTTTATAAATGTATCCATTTGGCCAAGTTTCGATTCCTTGACCATGCTTTTTTGTTCCAACCCATTCACCTTCATAAGTTGTTTTATCTGTATAAATCCATTTACCGTAACCATTTTCACAATTTCCTTCTTTGCATCCGGTGACACGAGCCAAAGATTCAGATGCAATTAATAATCCTAAAATTATGCTTATAAGATGTTTTTTCATTTTAATATTTTACACAAATTCATTTAAAAAAATCAGGCTTTTTTCTCTTTTTTTCTACATGAATAAAAGGAAATATCTTTTTCAGAATTTTCACTTTTAATATTTCTGGTAATTTCATGAATTAATTCACCTGATTTTCTATCAATAATAGCTGACTCGGAATACTTTCTTTTTTGATCTATTGCTCTGAATAAAACTACATCCTTGTTAACAATTTTAACTTTTAATTTTTCTGACTTTGAAAGAAATAATGATAGTCCATCTACAAAAAGTGTTTCCGGTTTAATTGCTTCAATTTTAAATTTATCTAAACCTTCTTCGTTTAAATCTTTAGCTAAAAATGTTTGATAATTATATTCTGAGTTTTTAATTATTTTTTTAACTAATTCACAAACAAAAATAAGATTAATATTTTCTTGTATGTTTATATCTTTTGCTAGTGATAAATTAAAAAATGAAAAGCTTAAAAATATAAAAATAAAATACTTTTTCATCATCCAAATTTTCTTTTTTATTTCATTTAATGCAACTTTAAAAAAAAATCCCCCCCAACAATGTTGGGAGAGATTTAATATTTTATTAGCGTTTAAGCTTACTTAGTAAAAGCTTGCCAAACACTCTTGTTGTCAGCTAACCATTTTTTTGCTGCATCTTGATGAGTCATTTTGTCAACGTCAACTAAAGCTGCCATTGCACCAATTTGACTTGTCGAGAACGACATTTTTTTAAATGCCCCAGCTGCAGCTGGATGAGTTTTTGGAAAGTCTGCATTAACAGCCTTTTTCAAATAACCATCTGGCGAACCACATTTTCCATCACCACCATCTTCTGGTCTACAACCAGCTGTGTATGGAGGGAAATCGATAAATGTAAAACCAGCACCATCTGTAAAGTTTGGAGTCCAGTTAAAGATGATAGTTCCTCTTCCTTCTTTTTTAGCTGCTGCTAATTCTGCCCAAAGTGCATCTGCACTTCCAGCAAATTTAACCCACCAAAGATCTCCTAGACCTAGAGCATCAATTCTTTGTGGAATTAAGTCTCCGTGCCAAGTTTGTGGACCTTCTAACATTCTTCCTTTTCCATTTGAATCAGGTGTTACGAAGTTTTTAGCACAATCAGGATTTTTTAAAGCAGTCCAATCAGGTAGACCTGGGCATAAGCCCTTGTCAGCAACCCAGTTTGGATATCCCATATCTTCTAGAGTTCTCGCTTCATGATCACCCCAATCTAGTAAACCACCTTTGTCTAAAGCCGTAGTAAATGACTTACCAAAAGCAGATTCCCAAACTTCGTGAGATATAGTTACGTCGCCAATTCTAATTGACTCATATACTCCTTGTGAATCAACACCTTCAGCATATGAAACATTGTTACCCATACTTTCAAAAATTCCACCAATAACGTAAGCCATAACAATTTGACTTGACCAGTTATGAGTTGGGATTACTATGGGCTTCTTGCTATCTGCAGCATTTGATATTCCAGTAAATGATACTACTGAAATAACAACAGCAGATAAAAATGATATTATTTTTCTCATTTTTTCCCCTTTCTTAATATTAAGTAATACAAGTATGTTCCTATTCATGTCTACAGTCAACTAAAGATATATATAATTTTTATATATATAATTTTGTAACCATTGTTATAATATTTTTATAAAATAAATAATTGTGTAACGCCTATGTTTACCAGTCTAGATATAAAAGAACCGGGTATTAATGCTTTACCACTTGGAGTTGAAAGACATGTTGTTAATGGTGGAGGTCTTACCGGTCTTCAAATACTTCCAGAAGATGAAATAGAAATTGTTAATGATGAAGGAAATCAAATTTGTGAAATTTCAGTTTTTAATAAAGATGGAAAATCTGAACTATCAATATTAAATCTAAAAGAAAATAAAAATTCATCTGAAATAAAAAAAATACTTTCAAAAAAAGATGAGAGTTCACTTGCTGCAGCTTATCAATTAAAAAAAAGAAATTTAGATATTGATAAATCTAAGTCAGCAATAATTTTTGATAAAGATACAGGCCCTGACGAAAAAATAAAATTAAAAGCTAAAGACAAATGTTATTGTATCTTTTCTGCTCCAGGTCCTGAAATGATAATTCATGAACAAAATCCAACAACTAATTTAACTATTTTTATTAAAAGAGCAAAAATTACTAAAGACAAGGAACACAAAATAATTCCTGATCCAGTCTTTGATCCTCAAAGTGAAACTAATATAGATCGACAAACCGCAATTTCATTTCAAGTCAAAGAAGGCGATTACATTCAAGTTATTTCACCAACAGGAAGACAGTGCTCAGATTTTGTTGCATTTGATACAGCCAAACTGGATAAAAGAATTGAAAAAGGTTTAGATTGGCAAACAACTAGAACTTTTATGGGAAATACATTTCCAGGCCCTGGATTGTTTTCTAAATTTTATGATACCGATCATGAACCTTTAGTTGAAGTAATTAGAGATACAGTTGGAAGACATGATACATTTAATTTAGCATGCACATCTAAGTATTATGAAGATTCAGGATATTTCGGTCATCCAAATTGTTCTGATAATTTAAATGAAACTATGAAAAAATTTGGAGTTGAAAAAAAGAAAGGTTGGCATGCAATAAACTTATTTTTTAACACTTCTGCCGGTGGGCTTAATTCTGTTTTATCAGATGAATCTTTTGCAAGACCCGGTGATTACGTAATGTTTAAAGCTCTTAAAGACTTAACGTGTGGAACAACAGCATGTCCTAGTGATATAGATCCATGTAATTCATGGAATCCTACGGATATTTTTGTTAGAACTTATGATAAAAAAAAAGAATTTAGAAAATCTTTTGCATTTAGAATGAAAACAGACTCTGAAACAAAATTAACTAGAAATACAGGCTTCTATGAAAGAACATCTAAACTTACAAGAAACTTTGTTGATGCTAGAGGTTTTTGGTTGCCAAATGATTATACAAAACACGGAATAATAAATGAACATACCGCTTGTCGTGAAAAAGCCGTTATTATTGATTTATCATCTTTAAGAAAATTTGAAATACTTGGTCCTGATGCAGAAGAATTAATGAATTATACGTTAACAAGAAACGTAAAAAAACTTTCAGTTGGTCAAGTCGTTTATTCATCAATGTGTTATGAAAATGGAACAATGTTTGATGACGGAACGCTTTTAAAACTAAGCGATCACGGTTTTAGATGGGTTTGCGGAGATGAATACGCTGGTCAATGGCTAAAAGATCAAGCTAAGAAGAAAAATTATAAAGTATTAATAAAAGATTCTACGGATCAGATTAACAATATTTCTTTGCAAGGACCAAATAGCAGAAAGATACTAGAAAAAATTATTTTTACACCTCCAACTCAACCTTCTATTTCTGAATTACAATGGTTTAGATTTACTATTTGCAGACTTGAGGAATTAAACGGAATACCTTTAATGGTATCAAGAACAGGTTATACGGGAGAATTAGGATATGAAATATGGTGCCATCCATCTGATGCTCCAAAAGTATGGGATAAAGTTATGGAAGCAGGTAAAGATGAAGGTTTAATACCAGCAGGTTTTGGGGCTTTAGATTTATTAAGAATTGAAGCAGGATTAATTCTTTTTGGAAATGAATTTGACGGACAGATTGATCCTTTTGAAGCAGGAGTAGGATTTACAGTTCCTTTAAAAACAAAAACTGATGATTTTATTGGAAAAGAAAGTTTAATTAAAAGAAAAGAAAATCCTCAAAAAAAATTAGTAGGTCTTGAATTGATTAGTAAAGAAAAAGCTAATCACGGTGACTGTGTTCATATAGGTAGAGCTCAGGTAGGTATTATTACTAGCGGATGTATTTCTCCAACACTAAACAAAAATATAGCATTATGCAGAATAGATGTTGCTCATTCTGAAATAGGTACTGAAGTTGAAGTTGGAAAAATTGACGGTGAACAAAAAAGAATTTCTGCAAAAATAGTTGGGTTTCCTCATTATGATCCGCAAAAAACTAGGGTTAGAGCTTAAATGAAAGACACAAAAAATTTATTAGAATTCTGGGAAACTCAAATGAAACACTCTCATCGTTCTAGTAATTATTTTTTTAGAAAATCACCATCACATTATCATATGATGTTGTTAGTTATGTCTGCACATAAACATGAACAAGAACTGTCAGTAGAAGAACTTAAAACAAAACTATTTAAAACTTCAAGACCAAAATCAGCAATTATAATTACTGAAGCGGTAGAAAAGGGATTTTTTCATTTAGAAAAAACATCTGCTGACCAAAGAAAAAAATTTATAAAACCTACACCATCTTTTGTTAAAGAATTTGACAGCTATATTATAACTTTAAAGAATTTAGTTCTTTAAGACTTGCTAAGTACGTTTTTAACAGTTTCTCCCATAACAGATGGGTTTTTTGAAATAGTAATTCCATACTCTTTTAGTATTTCAACTTTTTCTACTGCGCTTTCTCCATAAGCAGAAACTATAGCCCCAGCATGACCCATGACTCTACCTTTTGGTGCTGTTAATCCAGCAATATAAGCAATAACTGGCTTTTTCATATTATCTTTCGCAAACTCTCCAGCAGAAACTTCTTGTGGTCCACCAATTTCACCTATCATTAATATTGCATCTGTCTCATCATCTTCTTCGAATTTTCCTATAATATCTTTAAAAGAACTGCCGTTAATAGGATCGCCACCAATACCTACACTTGTTGAAACACCAATATTTAAATTTTTTAATTGTTGTGCGGCTTCATATCCTAACGTTCCTGATCTACTAATTATACCAACTCTTCCCTCTTTATATATATGACCAGGCATAATTCCTAACATCGATTTACCTGGACTTATAATTCCTGCGCAGTTAGGACCTACTAAACTCATCTTTTCAGATTTAGTGTATCTTCTCATGTAACGTTTAATTCTAATCATATCGTGTGAAGGGATGCCATCAACTATTGCAACACAACTTTTAATTCCAGCATCGGCCGCTTCCATTGCTGAGTCTGCTGCAAACGCAGGTGGAACAAATAATATTGAAGCTGTTGCTCCAGTATTTTTTACTGCTTCTTTTACAGTATTAAAAACAGGAAGATTAAGATGTTTAGTTCCACCCTTTCCAGGAGTTACTCCTCCGACAATATTAGAACCATATTTTATCATTTCTTCAGCGTGGAAACTTCCCATCTTTCCAGTAAATCCTTGAACAATTATTTTTGTATTTTTATCTATTATAACTGCCATGTTATTTTCCTAATGCTTTAACAGCTTTGTTTGCTGCATCTTCTAATGTATTTGCTTCTATATAATTAATATTACTTTTCTTTAAAATCTCGTTACCTTTTTCAACATTGGTTCCTGCTAATCGTATTACTAAAGGGACTTTAATTTCAATTTTTTCTAATGCCTGAACTATACCTTCTGCAACCCAATCACATCTATTTATACCCGCAAATATGTTAACTAATATTACCTTCACTTTTTCATCCATAGAAATAAGTTTAAATGCTTTAACTATTTTTTCAGGAGTGGCTCCTCCTCCGACATCTAAGAAATTTGCTGGTTCGCCGCCTGCTAACTTTATCATATCCATTGAAGCCATTGCCAATCCTGCTCCATTAATTATGTTTCCGATATTTCCATCTAAAGTTACATAATTTAATCCTCTATCTGATGCATAAACTTCATTTGTATTTTCTTGAGTTTTATCTCTTAATTCAGAAACTTGGTTTCTTCTAAAGAGAGCATTATTATCAAAACTCATTTTGCAATCTAAGGCTAAAATTTGATCTTGATTTGAAATTACTAATGGGTTTACTTCAACCATAGTTGCATCCAATTCACTAAATGCACGATAACATCCAATAATCGTTTCAGATGCTCTTCTTATTAATTCTGGTTCAATACCTAAACCAAAAGCAATTTCTCTTGCTTGAAATTGTTGCATTCCGACTGCAACTTCAATTTTTGATCTGATAATACTTTCTGGTTTCTTTTTTGCTATTTCCTCAACGCTCATTCCACCTTCTGTTGACGCAACAACCATAATACTTTCGGAACTTCGATCAAAAACCAGACCTAAATATAATTCTCTTTTAATTTCTGTTGCTTCTTCAATATAAATTCTATTTACTATTTTTCCCTCAGGTCCCGTTTGGTTGGTAACTAATTTTTTTCCTAAAAGTTTATCTGTTGCTTGCGCTACCGCTAAAGGTGTATCGCACACAATTATTCCACCAGCTTTTCCCCTTGCTCCTGAATGAACCTGTGCTTTTACTACCCATTTATTTCCACCTATTTCTCTAGCTTTATTTTCTGCATTCTCTGGGCTATAAGCAATGCCTCCTCTTGGTATAGTAACTCCAAAGTCTGAAAGAATTTTTTTTGCTTGATATTCGTGTATGTCCATTTTTATTTTTTATTAATTAAATTATCTATGTTTACAATATTTTCTGCCATTCGAGCTGACGCAGCATCAATCATTCTTCCGTCTAATTGTGCGGCTCCCTTTCCTTCTTTTGCTGCTTTATCTAACTCTTCAATAATTCTTTTTGCTTTATTTACTTCAGCTTCAGGTGGAGAAAAAACTTTATTAGCTAAATCAATTTGAGAAGGATGTATGGCCCACTTACCTTCAATTCCTATTGCTGCTCCTCTTTTTGCTGCAGCTATATATGCTTCAGGATCATTAAAATCTCCGAATGGTCCATCAATTGCTCTTAATCCGTAAGCTCTACAGGTCATTACAAGTTCAGATAAACCATGATGCCATTGATCTCCAGGGTAGTCAGGATTTAATCCTCCTATTACAACTGTTCTCGCTCTTAAACTTGCAGCATAATCTGCCACTCCAAAATGAAGTGCTTCAAGTCTATCACTTGATTTTGCAATTTCTTTTATATTTGACATTCCTAATGCTGTTTCAATTAAACATTCAATTCCAATTTTATTTTTGAGTTTTTTGTTTGTTTCTATTTGCGTTAATAAGCAATCTACCATGTAAACATCGCTAGCAGTTCCTGCTTTTGGAACAAGTAATGTGTCAACTCTATCTCCAGCTTCTTCAACAATTTCAACGACATCTCTGTACATATAATGAGTATCAAGGCTATTAATTCTCACTGATATGGTTTTTCCTTTTTCTCTCCAATTAATTTCTTTAAGAGCTTTTATAACATTTTGACGTGCATTTATTTTATCATTAGGAGATACAGCATCTTCAAGATCTAAAAAAATATAATCAGCATTAGAGTTTAATGCTTTTTCAAACATTTTTGGTGATGATCCGGGTACCGCAAGTTCGCTCCTTTGCAACCTAGAATTAGCCGGTTTATAATATTTAAAACTCATAAAATAACTTATAAATCCTGAGTTAAATCTAATAAATAATATATTTAAGGTATTTTTTTTATATATAATTAATAGATATTTAAAAAAAACTTTAAAAAAATTTTCCTTTTGTTACGGATTAATCAATTTATAGAATTATGGCGGATTTACCTACTAAAGCAAAAGTTGTTATAATCGGTGGAGGAATTCACGGACTAAGCACTGCTTGGAAATTATCTGAAACATACAAAAATCCAAATGACATTGTTGTATTAGAAAAAAAAGATATTGCTGCAGGAGCTAGTGGTATTGCATGTGGCGTAGTTAGAAATAATTATTTCCAACCTGCAATGAGAGAATTGATGGCACACTCAGTTGGTGTGTGGGAAAGCGATCCAAAGACATTTAAATATAACCCAGTTGGATATATGCAAATATCTCCTGAAGTAATGCATAAAGATGTTGCAAGTATATATGAACAACAAAAAGCTATCGGTTATGAATCTGTTTTCATTGAAGGAGAAAAAGATTGTTCAAATTACATGAAAGGTATGTTTGATGATTGGCAAGCCAAAGGGATTACTTCTGTCCTTCATGAAAAAAAAGGTGGTTACGCTTTTAATAAAGATTCAATAAGAGGAATTGAAAGTAAAGCTAATGCAAATGGAGTTAATGTTCATACAGGAGTTACGGTTACAAGCTTTAAAAGAGGCAGCAATAGTAAAGCTGTTACTGGAGTAGTTACTAACAGAGGTACAATTGATTGTGACCAAGTTGTTATAGGAGCCGGTCCATGGGCTAGAGATTTTTGGAACATGCTTGATCTCCCAAAAAAAACTGCAGTAAAAGGTTCGGATGGAAAAACTCACGAAGTTGACATGTGGACTTATTGGTTTTTACAAGAAGGAGTTTTAGGTGTTGATGCAAACTATTTAAGGACTAATGAAGGTAAGCAGCCACCTGTAATTCACGTTGATACAGATGCTCCTTTATACTCTGATCAAAGTGGAGATTTATTAACAGATAAACTATGGGGCATATATTATAAACCAGACATTGAAGGACTAGGTGTTCAAGGTGGAACTTCACCTTATATTGTAGATAAACATTTTGACCAAGTAAAAGTAGATCCATATGGACTTGAATCACCGGACTATCAAACTACAGATAAATTTGCTGACATGTGGACTTCAGCTTTAGCTCATTGTCAAAAACGTTTTGTTGGGAAATCAAATTTGTATAGAAAAGGTCCATCAGGAGGTTTGGGTTGTTTAACTCCAGACTCTTTTCCAATCTTTGATAGATTTTGTGAAAATGTTTACATGATAGCTGATGCTAACCACGGATATAAAATGATAGGTGTTGGACATTTAGTTGCGCAAGAAATTTTAGGAACAGAAAGTGAATTATTAAAACCTTTTAGATTCAACCGATACGTGAAAGGAGAATTACATCCTACTTCTAATAGTCCCTTTCCATGGAGTTAAGTTTTTCTAATAAAGTTTATATTTTTTAGATATATATTTAATACAATCTTCACATCTAGACACATCTATATTTTTCAGATAATTTTATTTTAATTTCACAGGGAGATTAAATGATGACTGATCTAGAAAAACATGTAAACCAACCAGGAAGATCTAAACTTGTAAAACAGGTTAGAGCAAAAATTAATGAACTTGGTATTGAATATATATTTTTTCAATTCATTTCAGTTACTGGAAGAGTTGTTGGAAAAGGAATTCCAACAGATCACTGGGAAAGAACTTGTGAAAAAGGTTTTCAATTAGTTTATGGAGCTACTGCAAATCTTTTTGTTGACCGGCATGGTAATTATATAGGTTACGGACCAGAAGCAAAAGAGTTAGTGGGAATACCTGATCCTGAAACTTTTTGTCAATTACCCTGGGATAAAAAAGTTGCAAGAGTTTTTGTTACATGTTTTAGAAACAGAGAAGAAAGAGAAAACCCAGGTGCACATTTAACATCTGATTGTCGTGGAAATTTAAGAATACACGCTGAAGAATTTAAAAAAAAACATGGCTACCAATTAAGAGTTGGTACTGAGCCTGAAATGATGTGGTTAACTAAAAATGAAGATGGAACTCCTACTGGTAAGGGTTTTTCTAAACCATATTGTTATCATATAGATCAATTTGAATCTTTAAGACCTGTTTTTATGCAGGTCATGAAATATGCTAGAGCAATGGGTCTAGATATGATCCAAGGTGATCATGAAGATGCTCCAGGACAACTTGAATTAAACTGGATGTATGACGATGTATTGAGAAATGCAGATAGACTTTCAACTTATAGACAAATTTGTGCTCAAGTAGCTAGAGAATTTAATTTAATTGCTTGCTTTATGACAAAACCTTTTATGGGAGTGTCTGCAAGTGGTTGTCACACTAATATGTCTTTATGGACAGGTGGAAAAGATAAAGTTAATAAATTATCTCATAAATCTATTCCTGCAATGGATGAAGTATTTACTTACGTTGAAGGTGGAAAAAATACATTCATGCCTGACACTAAAGATGTTCAATTGCCTGGCAAAGTTGGATTAAAAGCAATTGGCGGTGTTATGAAGCATTTGGGAGCTTTAACTGCAATTGGATCTTCTACTGTAAACTCATACAGAAGACTATGGGATACAGGTTTTTGGGCTCCAGTTTATGCAGATTGGGGATATCAAAACAGAACGTGTGGATTAAGAGTCTCTGCACCAGGAAGATTTGAATATCGTTCGGTAGACTCTATGCATAATCCATATTTAATGGGTTCAGGTTTGCTTAAATGTTTTGATGATGGAATATCTAATAATATTGATCCAGGTAAGCCAGAGTCTAGAAGTATGTATGAAGCTCAAGCAGCTGGTAAAGAAGTTAAAAAACTACCTTTGAGTCTTGGTCAAGCACTAGATCGTTTAGCTGAAGATGAAGTTATTAAATCAGCGATGCCGGATGAAATGTACAAAGTATTTCATTGGTATAAAAATGATGAATGGGAAAAGTTTTTAGGTGCAACAACTCAGTGGGATCTTGATACTTATTTAGATTGTCTACCATAATAGATCATTAGAAAGGTTTAAAAGAAATGTGCGGAATTGCGGGATTAATACATAGAGGAAAATCATCAAACGTAGGTCAAGAACTACAAGGTATGCTTCAAGCTTTAAGACATAGAGGCGAAGATTCAACTGGTTATGCCCTTTATGGAGATACAGATGGTCAAAACTTTATCATGAGATTTAAAGTTGGTGAAAATGTTGCTGAAGGAAGTAGTTCAATTAAAGAAGATACTTCTGTTTACGATGAAAGAAAAAAGATTGTAGACAAATACCTTTCAGAATTAGGAGCAATAGTAGTTAAAGAAGATAGAATACTACCCTACTCTTTAAGATACGAAGTTAAGTACGACAAAGATTTAATGGAATTTTCACAAAGAATAGAGAGTGTTCCTGGAGTTGAAATTTTATCAATGGGTAAATCTCTTGAAGTAATTAAAGATCTTGGAAATGCTAAAGCTGTTTGCGATAG
>Ga0208407_1001229_pt1 | contig 11847 bp, 3 predicted proteins | sample ETNtaG_9_FD_185775 | JGI IMG/M metagenome (GOLD analysis project Ga0208407, IMG submission 185775) | Marine microbial and viral communities from oxygen minimum zone, Eastern Pacific Ocean - ETNP201406SV69 (SPAdes) (version 2) | ecosystem: Environmental > Aquatic > Marine > Oceanic ...
TTTATGTTGGTTTAATGTTAGAAGATAGTTCAGTTATTTGGGATGAAGATAACGGTGCTCTCACCGGAGAATCAACCGGTTGGGGTTACTTTGCATCAGATGTAACGTGGGTAAGTGCGCTTATTGGCGCTGAAACAGTGACCCCTGTTGTGATGTTTGTTTCCGATGCAAACACAGTTGATGGATGGGGTGGCGCGTTTGATGAAATAGACGTTTCAGGAAACCCATATTTCTTGGCTGGCCCAGGTCATTTACATGCAGGAAGTTTTGGTTCAACGGTCCCAGTACATTGGGAAGAACCAGCTTCTGCCGGTCGCGCAACGTATAACTTGCGTCGTTTTAATATGCGTGATATGGATAACTTAAGAATGCCAACAACGCAGGTTAATGGTACTTCTTTTGTATTATCTAGAGGACAAAGAGAGTTTGAGTCTCTACAAATAGAGGTTGATTATGACAATTCATCGCTACCGCGCGATGTATTATCATACACGCTTCATCGTAGAGCATGGTCTGATGGCATGATTGGTGAATGGGAAGAATATGTAGCTGACTTGATGGAAAGTCAATACGAGGACACAGATGTGGAAGAAGGAAATTATTATGATTACCGCGTGTCATTAATGTACGATGAAGGTCCCGCTGATTGGGAGTCCAATAAAGCGCAAGCACATGTTGGTGTACCAAATGTTGTCTTGATGGATGATGTTATGATGGAGGGTTTCTATCCTGATCTTGGAGGTTGGACGGTTCACAGCACAGACTCCACCGTTACATGGGTAACTGGAGACTCAGCAGATTATGATTCGTTGAACAGTGGAACATATCAAGCCCCACCCGACTTTGATAGCTCATATGCGTTTGTAGTTGGAGCGGGACAAAACACCTCTGAGCCATATGGAACCGGACAAATCTTAGGAACTGTTGTGTTAATGAGTCCGTTTATGGATTGGAGTTGGCATAGATCTGGTCTTGTAAGTCTAGATGTTTGGCATGACACGCCATCGAATTTTTATGACTATTATGGTAGCGCCAAGCTGATGGTAAGGTCCCAGATGGAAGAGTGGCATGAGGTTGTAGATGTTTCTTACAATCACGAGACGTATGATGCGGTGAACTTTTCATATATCCAGCATTTTGATCCAGAGTTGGTAGATGTTGGCCCTATGGTTGGAGGAAGAGACCGTGTGCAGTTTGCGCTAGTTTGGGATTATCCCGAGTACTATCTTGGTACTTCTAGCGGTTTAGCTATTGATAATTTTGAGCTACATCTTGTGGATGGTCCTGAGAATCTAACGTTTACAAGTACAACAGAAAGCGTTTCACTTTTTTGGGAAGCGTCTGATGGTAGAAGGGCAAGTGAATATCCTACGTTGATGTCTCAAGAGGAGAAAGAAGCTCAAATACGGTTTCTACAAAATGGAACAGGTAAAACTATGTCCGGCGCTCAAATATTGGGAAGATCTGTAGATGGATCTGGAGATGTTCGCAATAACGATAGAGAGTTGGGTGATAACATGTCGGAGCCATATGAGTTTACGCTTAGCGGCCCCGGATCCGATACGCTTCTTACGGGAACTACGGTTGGATTTACCAACGATTATGATGAAGTGTGTAATTATGCTGGAAGCATAGCTCCAGATGTGGTTTACAGAATGACTCTTCTTGATAGCGTGAATGGTGTTATTTTTGATCTTTGTGATAGTTGGTATGACTCCAAGGTATATGTGTATAGCGCTACAGACACAATCAACCCAATTGGGTGTAACGATGATTACTGTTCCAGCGATTCTTCTAGTTGGACTTCCTATCTAGAGGTTGGTAGCCCACTAGCAGAAAACGGTGGATTAAGCGCAGGAGATTATTATGTTGTGGTAGATGGATATGGAACACAAGAGGGAACATATTGGATGGAGGTTTCGGTAATGATTCCTCCTCCAGCATTGATGTATAATGTGTGGAAAGATGGAAACCAAGCAGCAGCAGAGTTGCCTGATACCACACTAACGTATACAGATTATAATGTATCGTTGTTAGAATCGGAATACACGGTTAATGCAAGCAGATTAATGAGCTTGTCCCAACCAGGTGAAGTTGGTTTAGATGTGGGTTATGTACACTCAGAGCATTCTAATTCTGTGCTTGCAGCAAAAGTAAACATGGAACCAGGAGCGTTTAATCTTGTGACCCCAGCCGATCAAGCATCCTTGGTAATTACAGAGGACAATATTGGTTCAAACCAGATATTTGCATGGTCTCAATCTGTAGATCCTAACGGTTCAGAGATTACCTATCATATCACATGGCAAACAGAAACCGATACAGGAACGTTTGAAATTTGGGATGATACAACCGGCACAGCCGTCTTGGTGCCTGTGGAAAATATCGCAGGTATTATGACAGCATTAGCAAGCGCAACCGGTGAGTATATTGCTGATTTTTCATGGTCTGTGTGGGCTGATGATGGCTATGATCAGGTAGAAGCAAGCAATGGTCCAAGGATCATAACCGTTGATGTTGGGTGGTATCTTGGAATTGATGATGTTGCAGCAATACCAGGTGTGTTTGCTCTGCATCAAAACTATCCAAACCCATTTAACCCGGTTACAACGATCCGCTATGATGTTCCAGAGCAGTCTCATGTTACCATGGAGATTTACAATCTATTGGGACAGAGAGTAGCAACACTTGTAAATGGAATACAAGAACCTGGATATCACGCTATATTGTGGAATGGAACAAACATGAATGGTGCAGCAATGTCATCAGGAATGTATTTCTACCACATACAAGCAGGTGATTTCCGGGCGGTTAAAAAACTAATCCTGGTCAAGTAAAACCAATATTAGTATATAGTTATTAATAAAAAGGCGAAGCGTTAAACACTTCGCCTTTTTATTATCTATTATGTTTTAATAAATTGATGACAATCTAGGGGGATATATAATGAACATATTTAAGCCGTTTTTATTTATTGTAATTATTTCTGTATCTAACACGCTCTATTCACAATCAGATCAGGTGGCGTGCCCACCAAATAATTTTACAACTACACCAGGAATTGGAAACGTCCACTTATCATGGGAAAACCCTGGAACATATTATGGCACACCCGAGCTTAGTACTGGAAACGATTCATACTTCACGGGAACTGTAGATAATATATCTAGTGACTTAACTGAGAATAGTAGAATTCGATCAATATACGAAGAGGTTGGTTGGGCAACGTTTGATGTTTCTTCTCTCCCCCCCGGTCAAGAACCTTTATCCATAGAATTTAATTTTTATGTATATGAAACCTATTATCCATACTGGTGTGTTACACCCGTTTCTTCAAACCCTATTACAGCGGACCCTCAAGAACTATATGCAGATATAATTGAAGGGTACGGAAACAGTGGAGTAAACTATGGGGTTTTTGATGAATCCTCCGATTTTTCTGTAGGTCATTATTCTTATCCATTAATTGGTAGCGTATTTGAGGATATTGTCGGCGCCGCAGATACATCCAACTGGTTCACCATTGGAATTGTAGATTACGACTTTATCGAAACAGGGGATTATTATATCTCTCTTCATGGTTGGGCAGAAGAGTACCCGCCAACATTAACCGTTACCTATGGAGATGGCCAGCGCTTTGTAACTCCCGCAGTTCCAGCGCCAGGTATCAGCAGCGCAGATGTTGCAGAATATAAAAATAGCGTGTTAAGCGGTGAACAGGAAGAACATGAGTCGCAAAAACATGAAGTAAACATAGAATTAAATGAACGAACAGAGGATGATTGTGGTTCTGCGTGGAAGTATTATGTTTTTATGGATGGTGATACCATTGCATATACCGCGGATAGAGAATTAACAGTGCACAATTTAACTATTGGTCAGGAATATTGTTTTTATGCTACTTCCGAATTTAGAGAGTATGATACATTAGGCGTTCTTTTAGAAACCACTTATTCTGCCCCTTCCGATACCTCTTGCACTAGCCCTGTAGAATTTCTTTTGTGTCCACCTGAAGGTTTTAGTAGCATCCACACATATTCGACGATTGAGCTACTTTGGTCTGCTCCATTTACCCCTGGACACGTAGAACATTGGGGAGCACCGTGGAGCATGATTCCTTTAGCAGATCATATTGGTGTTAGAGCCGTTGCTGCTGGCGAACAGCATATTGCCTACTTACATAGCGATAGCACAGTAAGTATTTGGCCTGAAGGAGGTTGGTTGCAGCCAGGCCCGGCAATTAACCACGATGTAGTTCAGGTTGCGGCAGGGCTTAATTTTACAATAGGGCTTAGAGCTGATGGCACGGTTTTTGGGTATGGTTGGAGCGAGGATGGTCAAGCTGAACCGCCGGATGGTTTGGATAGTGTTGTTGCAATATCTGCTGGATGGAAACACACAATAGCTTTATTAGAAGACAGTACCGTGGTTGCCTGGGGATACAATTTTAACGGACAGACAGATGTACCAGACACACTAGAAGGTGTGGTTGCTGTCTCTGCTGGCTATGTTCACTCCCTCGTTTTATTATCTGATGGTACTATTATGGAATGGGGTGCAAGCGGATGGGGTGAAGAGCAAGATTCAATTGGCAATAGTTTAACCAACATAGTTGCCATATCCGCCGGGAGAGATCACAACCTTGCTCTAAAAAGTGATGGTACAGTTGCTGTTTGGGGTATCAACATATCTGGTAATTCACTTGAGCCACCGGACGGTTTATCAGACGTTGTTGATATTGCTGCAGGATATTATCACAATATAGCTCTTTTAAGTGATGGCAGAACTGTTACCTGGGGATCAAACAATTGGAATCAAACAGCCCCACAAATATTTAATGACGTTGCTCAAGTAGATGCGGGTTATAATTTTAACCTAGCTCTGCGAACAGATGCCGGTGAAGATTGTGGTTCCTTACTTGGGTATACAATACTTGAAAGTGGCGACTCCATTGGCACAACGACGGAGCGCGGATTTAGCATAGTTGACGCAGAGTGGGAGGAAGAATATTGTTATAATATTAGGGCAAGGTATACCGAAGGAAATTCTTCTTTGTCCGATACAATTTGCACATCGCTTATTACGCCTGGATTCTGCCCACCGGCTGGTTTCGTAGCAGAATCGGACTATGACAATGTATATTTAGACTGGTCTCCGTTTGAAGGTGAGTTTTGCGGCTCTTTTATAGGGTATACAGTATATCAGGATAATGTTCCTGTAGATACTTTGCTTAATTCAGCATATGAGATATCAAACCTTTCGTATGATACAGATTATTGTTTTTATGTTACATCGTTATACGCGGAAGGGGAATCAGCGCCCACAGACACCATATGTATTTCAAGGATAACGCCTCAGCTCTGTCTTCCAGACAGCATGGATGTTGAACCTGGTGATAATGAAGTATTGGTTTCTTGGGAAGCCCCTTATAATGCTTTAACAGCCACAGGATTACAGGTAAACGATAAGCGTTCCAGTGAACAAGAAAATATGCGATCAGAAATTTCTCAAGAAACAATGGATGATGATTGTGGTTCCTTTTTGGGATATAATATTTATGTCAACGGCGATAGCGTTGCCTTTGTTTCTGATAGCGCAACTCACGTTGTGTTGAGTGGATTAGAAAATGGAGAAGAGCACTGTGTTACTATGTCTACTGTGTATGTGCAGGGTGAATCTCCACAGTCGGATGAAGTGTGTGTTATTCCATTTGCAGTGCGTAGAGACCATAATACTGATATATTGCAGGTTACAATAACCAATGAGGGTAATATTGGATATTTAAACTCCCGTTCAGCGCCAGATTCGCTAGACATAGACTCAGTTGGCCTTGGCTTTCTTTATGTAAATAATAATTATTTATATGAAGCGGGATTGATGTTGGGAACAGATGTAGACCATATCTCGGATTGTATACGAAATGATTCAGACGGATGGACTCAAGATGCTGATTTTGTTGAAACCGAAGATACATATCTACACGTAGATACGTCTCATGCGCTTGCAAATGAAGTGGGAGTAGTTTCACTCCGCGATAGTGGGGCAGAAAACCCTCTGGGCGTTCGCATTGAACAAAAAAGCTACGCTGATGATTCATTTGAGTTAAGAAACGGAACAATTTTTCATTACACAATAGTGAATGAAGGCAATGTTGATTTAACCGGTTTGTACGCAGGGTTATTTGTTGATTGGGATATAGCCAACCATCAAAGCAACAGCTCTCATTATAGCGCTGATTATAGAATGGTATATGCTCAAGATCAAGAAGGGAACCCAGCCCATTTTGCCGGGCTAATCATGCTAAACCAAGGCCTGGGGATGAACATGACATCTTTAAACAACGCTAGCGACGGTATTTACTTGTATTCCAATGAAGATAAATGGTCACATATGACATCAGGCGTTAATGACGAATCTATTTTTGATGCTGATGTGTCTAACTATGTTGGAGTGGGCCCAGTAGACATTGCGTACGGGGATTCTATATCATTTGGTATAGCCACTCTTGCGGCAAGCAGTATTTATGAATTAGAATATGTGGCTGGCGAGATACACGCATTTTGGGAAACAAATTTTCCAGAAGAGCTAAGCGCTCAAGATGAAGCTATATTACCAATCGAGTTTGCAATGCATCAAAATTATCCAAACCCATTTAATCCGGTTACAAGCATACGTTATGATATTCCAAGTACATCTAACGTTGCTATTTCGGTGTATAGTTTGTTGGGTCAAAAAGTTAAAACCTTAAGTAACAGCGTGCATCAACCTGGGTTTTATTCCGTGCAGTGGAACGGGACAAATGATATGGGTTCGGCGGTTTCATCAGGTGTGTATATTTGTAAGATTAATGCTGGTAGATATACATCCATTAAAAAAATGATATTGATGAAGTAGATTATATATTAGGGCGATAAATTATTCATTATGAAAAAGTTTGTTTATCGCCCGCACATATATATAATAATATTTCTATTTTCATTTTTCATTCCCTCCTTTATATATGCATATCTAGGAACGTCCGGTAGGGTATTTGTAAACACAAATAACGAAACGGTTCAACTGCGAGGTTTTGGGTTGGGCGGATGGCTTGTGCAAGAAGGGTATATGTGGAATACAAGCGGGTTTTATGGATCCACATCTGTAATTGAGCAAAAACTTATTGAATTAGTAGGAGACAGCTCCACCCAAGCGTTTTATGAAAATTACTATTCGTCCTATGTTACAGAAGCAGATATTGCTCAATTAGCAGAATGGGGGTTCAATTCCTTGCGACTTCCTTTTCACTACAAGTTTTTTTCTACCGACACCGGCGTGTTTATCAGTGATGGTTTTGATATTATTGATCCGCTGTTGCAGCGGTGTTCGACGTATGGAATATATCTTATTTTAGACATGCACTGCGCTCCGGGAGGTCAAAATAGAAACGATTTTTCTGATGGCAACGGAGAAGAAGCGGGACTTTGGGCTCATGAATATAACCGCGATTGGACGGTCAGTATTTGGAAATATATTGCAGACTATTATTCAGAAGCTGAATGGATAGGTGGTTATGATTTAATCAACGAGCCGGTGCTTGAGGGAGGGTTTTCATCATTGGACCTACGGCAATTTTATATAGAAATTGTGGACTCTATTCGCACAGTAGATCAAAACCATATTATTTTTATTGAAGGTAATTGGTATGGAAATGATTTTGCAAACCTCACCCCACCGTTTGATGATAATATGTCCTATAGTTTTCATCACTATGTTGGCCCCAGCACCCAAACATCCTGGGTTGGACAGTACACCAGCATGAGTGAAACATACGATGTTCCTTTGTGGGTTGGTGAAGTGGGGGAAAACTCGAATCATTGGGGATATCATAAAATCAAATTATTTGAACAACACAATATTGGCTGGAGCTGGTGGAATTATAAACACAATGGCAGCATATCTGTATTGATGAGGGTTGAGGAGCCCGATGGGTACAGTTCTATTTTAAAATATTGGAACAACCTAGGCCCAAAGCCTTCCAAGATAAACGCAGAGAGCGGGCTTCAAGAATTAGTTGCAGCCTATCAATTTGAAAACTGTGTATCCAACGCTGGTTTAATAGCGGCATTTAATGATCCAAGTTTTTCTACAACACCCACCCCGTTTACAGAGCACCATATTCCAGGATCTCTTGCTCTTGTTGAATATGATATAGGATTGAATGGGGTGTCATATGAAGATGAAGTATTTGAAGATCCAGATAAATTTGGAGGTAACTCCCAATCATGGAATACAGGATGGACCTATCGGAATGATGGTGTAGATATTCAACAAAGCACCGATAATGTTGGAGCACAGTATAATATAGGGTGGACCAATGTTGGAGATTGGACCGGATATACACTTCAGGCAGATTCTTCCGGCATATACACGGTTAGCATACGAGTTTCTTCTAATAGTAACGGAGGAAAAGCACGTTTGGTGTATAATGATGAAATCATAGGTGAAGTAGTTACTGTTCCCAACACAGGGGGATGGCAAAATTGGGAATATGTGTTTGTTGGAGAACATTATATTGAGGCAGGGGATGGATATTTACAATTTCAAGTTGTGGATGTGGAGTTTAATATTAAAGATATCAATTTTGTGTATCTAGGAAAACCACAAATCGCAGATGACCGTTATGGTAATTACCCCAACCCATTTACATATGAAACGACAATATTTTTAAGCATACCAACCAAAACAGATGGATATCTAACTGTTTATAATTACAAAGGTCAGCTTGTGAAACGATTATTTAATGGAGAGTTTTCTCCGGGAAATATGGAAATAACGTGGAACGGGAACGATCATCAATATAAAGCATCCGGTTCCGGTGTATATGTTTATCAACTAAAGACCGATATAGTAACCAAGTCAGGTAAAATGCTCTTGATTAAATAAGGTGTATTGCTATTTCAACAGTATAATCTTTTGGGCATACCGATACCCATTAGATGTAACAACACAATAATATATACCCGATGGAACAGCTTGGTTATTGTAATTGGAGCCACCCCAAGTAATAGTATGTGAACCAGAGCTTTTAAATTCATCTACTAGTGTATTAATATGTTTTCCAGATACATCAAATATGGAAATATCTATCTTTCTTTTTTGTTGTGTCTGATAGTGTATTGTAGTGTTAGCATTAAAAGGGTTAGGATAGGAGGGGTGTACGATGATATCATTTGGCACCACAATAGAATTTTCTTCATTGCTGTTATCCAACTGCTGAGTATTTATAAATCGAATTGCATCAAAGGCAACATCGGAACCAGTAGACTCTAACCCGACAACATCTCGTAATATAATTGCGCAATTGGACCCTGATCGCAAATTAACAGTGGCAATCGTGGTAAAATTACCGGGATTATTTGTCTGATCAACAGTGATAATATTTTTTGTGTTGATACCGGCAGTATCTTTTATAATAATTTCATATTGAGCAGCAGTGGATAAATCTGGAATATCTGGTACAAACACATCAATATTGAATTCCCCACTATCCGCAAGCTCCGGAACCCATATTGCATAATGAGCACTGTTTTGTTCATCGGTAGAAATTGGAACTGTCCACGAATCGTCATTGTAGCCAACATCTTGATAGGTCCAGTTCGGCCCGTAAAACCGTTGGAAAGCAACATCCCCATCATCTATAATCCAGCTTGATTTCCACAGCCATTCATTTTCAAACCCTCTCAAACTTATAATTGGGTCTTCATAATCACCCCACCAGCCATATGGATCCACAACCCAAGGTAACTGTTGATCAAAGAAATAATTTTCTTTTCGAACCTCAAAATGTAAATGAGGGGAGCTGGCGCAACCCGTCATTCCATTAAACCCAACAGTGTCTCCCGCGGCAACCGTTTCACCAACCACAACGTTTAATGGAGGGTTCAAGTGTAGATAGCAAGTAAAGTAATCATTGTAGTGATAAATAATGATAATACCAGTATCCCCATTAGGGGCTATACCCCCTGGGCACGGGTCTGCACCAGGAGAAAACGAAGACCAAACAACATAACCGTCAGCAGCAGACAGGATGGGTGTGTTGATGGGCATATGATAATCGTTTCCCGCGTGCCCATCATAACAAGAAATACCAGCTGGGCAATTGAACGCTACAATGTTATTAGTAAAAATACGGCCATCAAATCTTGCATTGACACCATTGGTGGTTTGTGTTGGGTAATTGTGATCCGTATGATGTCTTATTGGATATTGTTGGAAATCAGGAGATGCATACGGTAACGATTTCAAAAACGGGTTTTGAGCAACAATTGTTGTAACAAACATTATTACGAACAATAAATAGGGATGTTTAACTATATTCATGATTAATTACTTGGATAATGTAAATTAAATGCACAAATAGTATAAACCTGATATTTTCTTAACATTTAGAGGAGCAGCTTAATGAAAACATATATTAATACAGTAATGATTTCTTTAAGTGTCACATTAATTATAGGCGCGGAAGTAGATAGCACCTTTTCGGTAAAATGGACAGATTTACCTTGGGGAAGCGGAGGTCTGCATCCAGATGGGCCGCCTTGGAGCATGGTCGGGCCTTACGACTTTGATAATGATGGGTTTGGTGATTTTATAGTAACAAGTAGTTATACAGGAACGTTTTGCAACGGTGTCTATCATTTTGAAGCAACAGACGATGATACTATTGCTTTACAGTGGTATTATTATTTTGGTGATCTAAGCTGTACGTATGATAACTATTCAAGCGTCACGGTTGGAGATGTGGATGGAGACAGCATCCCAGAAATTCTCGTTTTAGCAGATACAGACCCAGGAACACCCGGTGGTCACGGATTGCAAATCTTTGAATGGAATCCAGACTCCCTTTTGTTTCCGTATATGCCAACAACCACATGGGACATGGGGTTGGATAGTGTTTGGGAAGCGGGACAGATAGTGGCAGCTGAATTAGATGGTGATGCAAACCAGGAAGTTGTTGTATCAATAATGAACGGACCATGGGGAACTGCGGGTAGTAGTCATTTCATGATATTTGAATTGGAAAACAGCGATTTGGATTCTGCCTCATGGCACATTGAATACACAGACCCAATAACAACAAACTGGAGTGGGTACAATATTTATGTAAACGATTTAGATCAAGATGGACTGATGGAAATTTATACAATAGCCTATGAGTATTATCGTTTAATTATTTATGAAAACATTGGTTCGGAAGATTTATATACCTATCAAACTGATTTCTATGTGAGCAATGAAGTAAATGAACGCGGGAATCAAAGCATTATCATGGGAAATTTTGATGGAAACAATACAAATGAATTATACGCGGTTACCTCTGGGACCAACTCGCTTACAGGAGAATTGCTAACGCCAGGTTATTTTTATGCAATCGAAGGAAGTGATGATGTAAGCAATATCACATTTTCGAATTTTCATTATTTTAATCACTACCAAGGTGGATTGAGACAAATAAATACAGGCGATGCAGATATGGATGGAAAACCCAACCTGTACTTAGCAGGTCATTATAATGAAGCTGTGTACGACTGGGAGTTTGTAGGGGACAACCCCTTATCTGATTCGAGCTTTGTAGAACATATAATTTTTATGGATGACACAACCGATGATTTTACAAGCGGCACAGATCAAGGGAGGGTTCGAGTGGCTAAACTATTTGCAGGAGATATTGATAATGATAATCACGGAGATATTGTGTTTACTTCTGCGGGGCTTGGGTCCGATAAGCCTCACATTTATTTTTTGGAACACGATGGGTCTTCTGAGCTTGCAACAGATAATATAGAAGCTATGATTCCAACAGCATCC
>Ga0208407_1001239_pt1 | contig 11781 bp, 11 predicted proteins | sample ETNtaG_9_FD_185775 | JGI IMG/M metagenome (GOLD analysis project Ga0208407, IMG submission 185775) | Marine microbial and viral communities from oxygen minimum zone, Eastern Pacific Ocean - ETNP201406SV69 (SPAdes) (version 2) | ecosystem: Environmental > Aquatic > Marine > Oceanic ...
AGTATTCCAATAAGTACAGGTGTTATCTTAAAATTAAAATCAGGAATCTCAACCTCTTGATCCCCAATTATTATTCTGCGAGTTGCCATAATTACTCCTTTTTTATATCTCTTTTCTTAATCTTGCGACCGGATATCCCATTTGATCACGATACTTTGCTACCGTTCTCCTTGCCAATGTATACCCATCTTGAGCCAACTCATTGACAAGCGCATCATCATTAAGAGGAGATTGTTTATCTTCAGTGTTTATAATTTTTTCTAAGGCTCTCTTGATAACAAATGTTCCCAAGACCCTACCATCTTTTAATTCTATTGCATCAGTGAAAAAATGCTTTAACTCAAAAATACCATAGGGAGTATCAACATATTTTCCTCTTGTCGAACGACTGATCGTGGAAATATCCATCTTGATCGTGTCAGCCACATCTTGAAGTTTAAGTGGCCGCAAATAGTCCATGTTACCTGAAAACCATTCTGGCTGAAAATGGATAATGGCCCTCATTACATTCACCATGGTCAATCTTCGCTGATGTATCGCTTCAATAAACCAGTTGGCCAGATCCATTTTATCTTTTATGAATCTTTTTGCCTCTCTTTTAAGAGAATTGTCATTCAATTGTGATTCATATGCTTGGCTAATTCTAAGTTCAGGTACTCCACCATCATTTGTTGTGATTACCCAATCATCACCATCTTCTCTAATAATTACATCAGGCAATACTATTTGAAATTTATCAAGATAACCCTCTCCTGGGTGTGGATTTAAATGTGCTATGTGCTCAACAGCATTATGTAATTCATTATTGGTACAGTCTAGCTTATCTTGGATTTTATCATACCGTTTATGCATAAAATCATCAAAATAGTTATTTATGATTCTATGCGATAAAGAGGTAGGTTCATCTTCCAACTGTATCATTAGGCATTCTTCTAAATTTCTAGATGCAATTCCTTTAGGGTCGAGTCTTTGGACCTTATATAAGGTTGTCTCTAACTCTTCTTCCAATAATTCAAAACGATCTGCAATAAGAACCAGATCTGTATCTAAATATCCTTTTTCATTAGTATTCCAAATAATCTCTTCAGCAATTTCTCGCTCATGTTCATTGAGATTCAAATCTTTTAGTTGATCGATCAAATTTTCAAGTAAAGTATGCCGTTCTGGCAATGGCATTTCATTTTTCTGCTCTGATAGGTAATATGTTGATTCATCACTATACATATCCTCCATGGAAACATCCATGTCATCAATTGGGGTCTCATCCTTTTCCTCATTCTCTTGAGCATCATCAGGCTCAACCTGTTCTAAAAGGGGATTTTGTTCCAACTCTTCGATTATGGCCTGCTCCAGATTTACAGTGTTTAGCTGCAGCAAGCGAGCCTGTAAAACTTGTCTGGGTGCAAGTTTTTGTTTTTGTGATTGAATTTGTTTTAATGTTGTAGCCATCAATCAAGCCTAAATTTTTCACCTAGATATAAGCGCTTTGCTTCTTCATCATTGGCCAAGAACTCGGAAGTCCCCGATTTTAAAATCTGACCATCAAATAATAGATAGGATCGATCTGTAATAGACAACGTCTCCCTAACATTATGGTCAGTTATGAGTACGCCTATCTCTTTCTTCTTTAGTGAATGTACAATGCCTTGAATCTCTTCAACTGCTATGGGATCTACTCCGGCGAATGGTTCATCTAATAAAATAAAATCTGGATCCATGCAAAGAGATCTAGCGATCTCAACCCTACGACGCTCCCCTCCAGATAGAGTATTGCCCTTGCTTTGAGATAGATGCGAAACAGATAGATCTTCCAGGAGGGATTTCATTTTTTTTAATTGATCCTTTTTTGTGAGATCAGTACGCATTTCAAGAACTAATTTTAAATTATCCTCAACAGTTAATTTACCGAATATTGATGGCTCTTGTGCCAAGTAGCCGATACCCTTACGAGCTCTTTTATACATGGCATCATTGGTAATATTAGAATCATCTAAAAAAACATCGCCCATGGTAGGTTTTATCATACCTGTTATCATGTAAAACGAGGTGGTCTTTCCTGCTCCATTTGGCCCTAATAGACCAACGATCTCACCACGATCTAAGGAGACATCAACTTGTTTCACAACCATCCGCTTTCCATACTGTTTATGCAAACCTTTCGCACTGAGAGTATTGTGTCTTTCTCTCATTTAAAATCTCGTCCAGTTACCCCTGAGGGATTGATAATTTTCCAATTTTTTAGATCAGAATCAGATTCGAAACCAACTCCATATAAAGTATCATTTTCTAAAGTTGTTATCATTATACTATCTTTTGTGTGGAGTTTCTCGCCCTTTGATTCCCAAACCAAAGTTTCTGAATAAAGAGTAATGCCACTATCCGATACAGCTACTACACCTCCAATGGCTTTCATGTCATTGGAACTCTGGTTAACCTCAGCCATATTTGAGGTCAGTATGGATGTATGCCGTTCGCTGGGGTCAAAAAAATCTACGGTGACATTGCTATCTAATATAATAAATTCTCTTTCGTTATATTTTTCAAGATGACCTGCTCTTACCTTTGCTCTTATGTGCCCTTGGTCTGTCAAAATAATATTCACACCCCAACTCTCTTGGTCGGGCATTCCTTCTCTTGATGGTAGGTCATCAATGGATTGCTTAGTGCAGGATGATAATAATCCCATCATTATAATAAATATCCGTAACACAAGGCTAACTAGTAATTATTCGTTTTTGCATGATCTTAAAAACTTCTTCAGTACGCCCTTGTTCTGAAATGATCCAAGAGACAGCTTCACGAAAGGCACCTTCTCCACCTGCAAGTTCTGTTACATGTACGGCTACTTTCTTTACATCTGGGATTGCATTTGCGACCGCAATGGGAATGGCTACCTCATTCATTACAGGAATGTCAATAATATCATCACCAATATATGCAATATTAGAATCATCAAAACCATATTTTGATTTCAACTCTTCATAGACTGGCAATTTATTAAGAGAGCCATTGTAAACATCTTCAATATCCAGTTCATTTGCTCTATGCTCTGTAGCAGGGGAATATCTTCCTGAGATTAATGCTATTTTTATATCTGCGGCTTTTGCCATGGCAACACCTACACCATCAAATACAGAAAATTTCTTTAATTCAATACCGTTAGTTCCTTTATAAAAACTTCCATCAGTCCATACACCATCTACATCAGAAATAAGCATCTTTATATTTTTCATATCCATAATTAGAGTACTATGTCTCTTATCTTTCCAAGGGATACAAGAAGTGCTTCTAGTTCATTAAGGGGCCACTGCGTTGATGCATCTGATCTTGCATCATTGACACTATCATGGACTTCCATAAATATTCCATTGCAACCTGCAGCAACAGCAGACCTTGCCAATGTTGGGATCATGGCTCGCATACCACCAGTTGTATCACCATTCCCTCCAGGCAACTGGGCACTATGAGTCGCATCAAAAATAACAGGATGACCTAACTCTTTCATCAATGGAATTGACCTCATGTCCGCAACAAGGTTATTATAGCCAAACTGTGTTCCTCTATCTGTGAGTAGGATATCTTTAGAACCATATTCTATTAGTTTAACAACTACATTTTCCATGTCCCATGGTGCTAAAAATTGTCCCTTTTTTACATTGACCGGTTTGTTGGTCTTGGCCGCAGCCATTAGAAGGTCTGATTGCCTACATAAAAACGCGGGAATTTGGAGGACATCAACAACCTCAGAGACTGGACTGGCTTGTTCAGGAAGATGAATGTCTGTCAACACTGGGACATCTATTTCTGATCTTACTTTTTGAAGGATCTTTAATCCTTCATCCATCCCAAGCCCTCTGAAAGATGAAACAGAAGACCGGTTGGCCTTATCAAAAGAACTTTTAAAGATCAATTTCATGTCTACACGTTCAGCAATTTCTTTTATTGCATCAGCCATCTTCAAACAATGATCGCTACTCTCTATTACACATGGCCCCAAAACAAGACCTAGTTCATTCTGCCCAAAGGTGACATCTTTTATGGAAACTATTTTCATTTTAAACCTTTAACTGAAGCCTTGATGAATTCTCTAAAAAGCGGGTGAGCCTTATTTACCCTACTTTTTAATTCTGGATGAAATTGACCCGCAATAAACCAGGGATGATTTTTTATCTCAATCGCCTCAACAACTCCGAGATCCTTATTTACGCCTGAGAATATTAGACCATTGTCCTCTAATTTTTTTCTATATCTATTATTAACCTCATACCTATGACGGTGTCTTTCAGAAATTTTCTTTTTACGATATGCTGCAAAGGTCTTGGTACCGATTTTAATTTCACAGTCATATGCACCTAGACGCATGGTACCACCTTTTATTTTAATGGCTCTTTGAGATTCCATAAGATCAATGACAGGATACCTAGTCTTTTTATCAAATTCAGTGGAATTTGCACCATTCAAACCACATACATTTCTTGCAAATTCAATAACTGCACACTGTAGACCAAGACAAATTCCTAAAAAGGGAACTTTATTTTCGCGAGCATATCGAGTTGAATTAATTTTACCCTCACCTCCACGAGAACCAAAGCCGGGCAATATCAATATCCCATTAACATCTGAAAATGCAGTATCTGCAGATTTTTGATCCTTGATCTTTTCTGTTTGAACCCATTTCACATTTACCCTTGCATTATTTTCAACACCTGAATGTACGAAGGCCTCCATTACGCTTTTGTAAGAGTCAATGAGTTCTGTATACTTGCCACACATTGCAATCGTAACATCATGTTTTGGATGTTTAAAATTATGAATGAAACTTTTTAGATCTTCCAACCTTGGCGATTTTTCAATCTTTAATCGCTCTTTGATCAATTGACCTGCATTCTGTTCATGCATGGCAAGAGGTACCTCATAGATACTCGGGACATCTCTACCCTCTATCACATGATCTGGTCTCACATTGCAGAAAAGTGCGATCTTATCTCTAACCGATTGTTCAATTGGATGTTCAGACCTACATAATATCATGTCTGGAGCTAATCCAATTTCGCGAAGTTTCATCACCGAGTGTTGAGTGGGCTTTGATTTTAATTCACCGCTTGCCTTGACAAATGGAAGGAGAGTTACGTGTACTATCATGTGATTATGATAACCAACCTCTAAGGATAATTGTCTAATGGCCTCCATGAAAGGTAAACTTTCAATATCGCCAACGGTGCCTCCTACCTCGCAAATGATGACATCATATTTTTTCCTAGGAGAATTCAGTGCTCTTATGCGATTCTTGATTTCATCAGTTACATGTGGTATTACTTGGACAGTCTCACCTAAATACTCACCTTTCCGCTCTCTATCTAGAACTGTACTATATATTTGACCAGATGTAGCATTATTGTACTTGGTCATGTTCACATCAATGAATCGTTCATAATGTCCAAGGTCAAGATCCGTCTCTGAACCATCATCTAAGACAAATACCTCACCATGCTGATAAGGATTCATCGTGCCTGGATCAACATTTAGATAGGGATCTAATTTTAGTATGGTGACCCTCACATCTGCATGCTTTAACAGATATCCAATTGATGATGCAGCAATGCCCTTACCTAGCCCAGACATCACGCCTCCTACAACAAAGATATATTTAGTCTCTCTGGCCTTATTCATTTTCAATATCCTGATTCAAAACTACAGTTGAACTTTCCATTATCCGAGATACTTTATCCAAGTCACTTTGGGTATCAACTGAAAAACTCTCATAACTTGTAACTGCCGCACGTATTTTCATACCATTGTCCAATGCCCTCAACTGCTCCAAATTTGAATCCATTTCTCTTGTTGATGGGTCAAGCATGGTAAAATGAAAAAGTGATTCGCGCTTAAATCCATAGAGACCTATGTGACGGTAAACACCACCAATCTCAAGATCAAAGATATTGCGCTTAAATTCAATTGCATTTTTTTTCTCATCCACAATTGCCTTTACCACATTTGGATTTAAAAGATCACTAACTGTCAACTTGGAACTCACGACCGTAGAAATATTAACATCATTATCTTCAAATGTACGAACTAGAGCATCTATAACGTCTGGCTCAATTAAAGGTTCATCTCCTTGAATATTAACAATGATCTCTGCATCGGGTATTTCTTTTACAACTTCGGCTATCCGATCTGTGCCTGAAACATGATTCGAAGATGTCATGGCCATTTCGAAATCAAATTGGCTTAGCGCTTCTGAAGTTTCTTCAGAATCAATTGCTAATATGACCTTATCCAAAGTTTTGGACTGTAAGGCTCTTTCCATGACATGAGCAACCAAAGGTTTCCCATTAAGATCCGCTAATATCTTTCGAGGTAAACGAGTGGAATCCAACCGCGCTGGGACAACACCAATATTCATATTATCTATTTCTCATCTTTTATTCTTTTTGAGGTTCTCTTCAAGATATCTATGTAATTATTACCATTTTCTCATACGGATAATGAAAAAATATTATTAACAAAAAAGACATGATTTTTGCCCTCAAATTTAATCTCATAGGCTACATAAGGACAAAATGAAGAAAGAAAAATTAATTTGATCATTCAAATCTTAGAGACTCAATAGGGTCTAATTGCGCTGCTCTCCAAGCGGGATAGATTCCAAAACCAATACCAATGGCAGAACATACAATTAATCCTATGAGAGCCCAGTCCAGGGGAATGACCGCGGGTATATTGAATAAGAAAGAAACAATATTTCCACCTGACACACCTAGAATAATCCCAACAATACCACCAAATTGGCTTAAAAATATTGCTTCCAATAAAAATTGGGTCAAAATATCATTCTTTGTGGCACCAATTGCCTTTCGTATGCCAATCTCCTTTATCCTTTCTGTAACTGATACCAACATGATGTTCATGATCCCAATTCCTGCAACGATCAATGCAATCACACTCACACATAAGGCAAATAATTTTATTCCGCTCGTAAATCCAGAAAACTGTTCGATCATCTCTGTATTAGTGACAATTTCAAAATCATTTTCTTCCTCAGGCCTTACTTTGCGTATGGACCTCATTAAGCCGATTACTTCATCTTTGGTTTTTTCATAAGTTAATTCCGATTGAGACTCAACATCGATACTCAATGTTGTCCATCTCTCTGAAAATCGCTTTAAATAAGAAGTGATTGGAATCGTAATAAAATTATCCCTGCTCGCTCCAAATAATTCTCCCTGCCTTTCGGTTAATCCAATAACCGTGTAATGAAGACCATTAATCTGTATTCCTTTACCAAGTGGGTCTTCAAAGGGAAACAACCGGTCAACTACGTCCATACCAAGAATACATACATTTCTAATGTGATGAATATCCTCATTGATAAAGTTTCTACCATCTGCAATATATGTATTATAACATCTTATGGTTCCCTCATCTCCGCCTATAAGACCAACATTATTTTTCACTGTTCTATCTTTATATTTAACATCTCTGACTGATGACTGTTCAGACACACTAACTAGAACTGGTAATTGAGCCCTATTTTTCAATTTTTCATATTGGGTATAATCAATATTTTTTCTTTTTCTATACTTCCTATCATTAAATGATATACCAGGATATTTTTGAATAACAAATGTATTGGTTGCAAATACATTTAATCCTGATTCTACTGATGATTCCAGCGTGCGAATAGCGGTCATTACACCAATGACAGAAAAGACACCTATGCTTATGCCCAAAAGAGTCAATGATGATCGTAGTTTATTCTTTCGAATGGAGTCAATCGCCATCCAAAAACTTTCCCTCAATTTATTTTTTATGTTTCTTGAGTTCATTGCCTATTCATATCTCAATGAGTCAATAGGGTCAAGTTTTGCTGCACGGTAGGATGGAATGAAACCAGATATGATACCAACGATCATGCTCACTAGCATCGCAACCATTGATAATCCAAAAGGCAAGGTGGATGGAAAAATCTTATTGATGAAAAAACTGAATACATAAGCCAATAGTATTCCTATCAATCCTGCAATAAGACATATGGTGACCGCTTCCATCAAAAACTGCCCCATGATCATTCCACTTGTAGCGCCAATGGCCTTTCTAACACCTATCTCTCTAGTTCGTTCCTTTACAGAGACGAACATGATGTTCATGATTCCTATGCCTCCAACAATTAGTGACAAGAGAGTTATGAATATACCAGTCCCCCCAATAGCAAGTTTCAGGGAAGTATACTGTTTTTCAAATGCCTTTGTCTGATTGATCGCAAAATCATTTTTTTCATTAGGCCTCAAACCTCTGATGTGGCGCATCACAGATGTTACATCATCAAGACCTTCTTCTAATTTGTCAGGGGGAACCTTTACACTTAGCCTCATCCAACCTCTTCTTGAAAAAATTCGTTTGTAGGCACCAAAAGGAAGTATGGCCTGTTTATCAACACTAAAAAACCCTAAAAATTTCCCCTGTTTCTCAAGAACTCCAATCACTCTGAATTTCATATTATCAATCTTTATGTATTGCCCTATGGGATCCTGATCTCCAAAGAACGCTTCCTTTATACCGTCACCTATCACTGTAACTCGAGAACCAGACCGATCCTCATTCTTCGTAAAAAACCTACCACTAGAAATATTGGTGCTAATGGTCTCCATATAATCTTCATTGGTGCCAAATATCTCAGTCCGAGTCTCTTTATCCTTGTACGACAATGATGCACCTCGTTGCATGACAGGTGCAACTGCCATTGCATATTGGGATCTTTCTCTTATCTTGTCTACATACTCAGGTAACATCTGAGGCCTATTCCTGACCTCCCACCAATCCATGTCACTAAACCATTCATAGCGACTAACATATAGAATATCTTTGCCAAGCCATGACATGCTACTCTCAAATGATCTGTCAAGACCAGAAATAAGTGTCCCCATCAGTGTCACAGATAGAACCCCAATTATGATTCCTAAAGCAGTGAGGATAGACCGTGTCTTGTTAGCAAATACCGCAGATAAAGATATTTTAAAGTTTTCTAAAAATAGAAGGATCATGTGGATCCTCTTTTCATATCCTCTGTGATCTTGCCATCAAGTAAACGAATAACTCTATGGGCATGCTGTGCTATCTGGTCTTCGTGGGTAACAAGGATGATGGTGTTTCCTCTATCATGCAAATCATCAAGAATATTCATGATCTCATGGCCGCTTTTGGAATCAAGATTCCCTGTTGGTTCATCTGCAAGAATAATGGATGGATTATTGACCAACGCTCTTGCTATGGCGACACGCTGTCTCTGCCCACCGGACAGTTCATTTGGTTTATGATGAGATCTATCCGAGAGCCCTACACTTTCAAGTGCATTTGATGCCATTTCTGCTCTTTGGTCTTTTCGAATATTTGCATAAATAAGCGGAATCTCAACATTATGCTGCGCTGTAGCCTTTGGAAGTAAATTAAAGGTTTGAAAGACAAAGCCAATCTTTCGATTTCTTATCGAAGCTAGTTGGGAATCATCCATTACCTGCACCATCTCACCTTCAAATTCATAGAGCCCTGAAGTTGGTGTATCTAGACACCCAATCATGTTCATCAAAGTTGATTTCCCCGAGCCTGAGGGTCCCATGATCGCTAGATATTCATTTTCCTGGATATTGAGATCAATGCCATCAAGTGCTCGAACTTCCTCGCCACCTACATTGTAGATCTTATAAATATTCTTTAGTGAGATAAGATCCATGGGTCAACTAAGATTTAATAAAATATTTATTAAAAAAACTATTTCATTCTTATTTACTGGCCTATTCATCACCGCTTGATGAATTATCACTAACCGATACTAAAGCGCCATGGAATAGTTCCTTACTTAAAACACGGTAACCACCTGTCACGATCATTTCCCCAATACCGACACCTGACTTTACAGAATAATGGTTCTCACTTGATACACCAACATCAATAGGCCTAACAATCGCAAACTTCTTGTCTGGTGGTGCTTTTTCTTCTTCAAATTTTTCCTCCAAGATAAAAACTACATCAATAGGTTCGATCTTTTTAAATGATCTTCCCTCATCTTCATCTTTTCTCTTCCACTTCTTTTCATTTATCTTCTTATTAGATTGATCAGCATAGTTTTCTGGCCTAGATGTCAGAGACTGTATCGGAATTGAAAGAACATCTTCAAGGGTCTCGGTAATTATATTGACCGTACTACTCATCCCAGGTCTTATTTTATCTGGGACAGATAACATTCTAACCTTCACCTTAAAGTTTGTTACTTGGTTTTGTACGCCCATATTAGTCGATTGAGCAGTATGTGCAATCTCACTTACCACTCCAAAGAATGTTGTATCAGGATAGGCATCTATCTCTATTTCGGATGTATCACCGATCTCAATATTAACCACGTCGTTCTCATTTACATCAACCTCTACCTCCATTCTATCTAGATCTGCCACTGTCATCAAGACCCCGGGATTGAACATCCCTCCAACTGCCATCTCCCCTTCTTCTTTAGTGATGCTTGTAACTATCCCATATTTGGGAGCAGTAAGACGGGTTTTTGATAGTTCGTCCTCAGCAGATAATAGGTTTGCATTTGCCTGTTCTGATTGGCTCAGGGCAATCTGATAGGAGGCCTCTATCTGTTCAAGCTCTTGCTTAGAGATCAAATTTTGAGAAAAGAGTGACTCGGTGCGCTCCATCTGAGACTGGACCTTTCGTAAGTTGGCCTCTGATGATTTGACCTGAGATAATGCATTATTGTACCGTGGACGAATTTGTTTTTCATCAATGCTGATCAAATGTTGACCAGGTTTGACAGTGTCTCCCTCGACCACTGTGATCTGAGTGATCCATCCTGTGATCGTAGACGTGATCTGAACTGCCTCCTCTGGCTGGATTTTCCCACTTGCATTTACCTTATGTACAATATCTCGTGTTTGGATCAATTCGACCTCTACTTGAAGGCCGTCTTCAGATCCAGACCTTGAAATGAAATAACCAAAGGCTGCAATTAATATAATTAATATTGGTATCCAGACTTTTTTCTTTTTTAACATGTCTAACATCTTATTCTTCTTTTATTTTGTATTCTAAATCTAACGTGCCAAGAACGGCTTTCAAGCTTGCCTCTTGCACTCGAGCATCATGGACGGCATTAATGAGATTTGAGTTAGAACGGATCAGTGAGACCTGCGCATCAAGGACCTCAAGGATTGTCGCAGAACCTAAGCTATAACGCTCTCTAGCCAACTTAAGATCTTCCTCTGCCGATGAGACCACTGATTGATTCAAGGGTATGATCTCAGCATAATTGCTCAGAGTCTCACGAATTAATTCTGCTTGAACTCGGAGATCATTTAAAAGCACAGTGTAAGAATATTCTGCCTGTTGTTTTGACAATCTAGCCTGCTGTTGCTGAATAGATAGAGAATTACCAAAATAGATGGGCACAGACAAGGATAGATTTACACCTACGTTCCAGTTATCCTTGAAAGCATCGACAAGTTCATTACTTGTTTGGCCATTGGCAGAATAATTCATGGATGTATTAAGGGACGGCAATCTTAATCCTCTTTTCATCTGGTAAGAAATGTTACCCATGGCGACTTGGGCCTTAGAAATAAGTAGGCTAGGATTTTGGTCCTTTAATAATCTCATTACTTCTCCACTAGAAGGTATTTCTGAAGCGATCCACTCATTCTCAGTGGCCGTAATATCTTGCCCAAAGTCCTGTAAGCCCATGTCGTTGAACAATATTCTACGAGCATTTTGGAGACTTGTTTTTTT
>Ga0208407_1001241_pt1 | contig 11773 bp, 10 predicted proteins | sample ETNtaG_9_FD_185775 | JGI IMG/M metagenome (GOLD analysis project Ga0208407, IMG submission 185775) | Marine microbial and viral communities from oxygen minimum zone, Eastern Pacific Ocean - ETNP201406SV69 (SPAdes) (version 2) | ecosystem: Environmental > Aquatic > Marine > Oceanic ...
AGTGCCGAGGGCCGGAATCGAACCGGCACGAGGTTGCCCCCATCGGTGTTTGAGACCGACGCGTCTACCAATTCCGCCACCCCGGCATGAAAGAATTTACACAATATTTTGACTTTGTTGAGGAGAAAATTTATATTATTATCTAAACTTAATATTAAAGTAATGCTTTAAGTATAAATATATTTGTTTATAGAATTAACAATTTATGAATATTAAATTATTTAATTAGATAAACATTAAGTCATTCATTAAATTTTAGAAATAATCGATAGGATATTAAGCTATGAAAACCACATCCCATTATCTATTACAAAACAATGTGCAATATGCCAATAAACCAGCGCTATCATTTAAAGATAGTAATGGTGTGATAAATACGGATACATGGTCAGATTATTATGAATTTGTTATGAGTATATCAAAATCATTAATCTCATATGGTATTAACAAAGGGGACAGATGTGCCATTTATAGTTATAATAGAAAAGAATGGTTTGGTTGCTACAGTGCATTACAAATGGTAAATGGGGTTGCGGTTGCAGTTTATCACACCTCCTCACCATCAGAAGTTGAATGGGTTGTAGGAAATTCAGAATCAAAAATAGTATTTGTTGGAAATAATCCCAATGATAATGGGGAAAAAGAGAAAATGCCTATACATCGGCTGCATTCTATACTTGAAAAATTGAATTCAGTTGAATTAGTAGTTGTGATGGATGGTGTGGAAAGATTTGATCATGAAAATGTAGTTACTTGGGAAGAATTTATTTCTAAAGGCAAAGATGTCTCGGATTCTGACGTGTTAGATATAAAAGATAAAATTGATATAAATGATTCATGCTCATTGATATATACATCAGGAACAACTGGCAACCCAAAGGGGGTAGAATTAACGCATAATAATTTTAAGTTTCAGTTAGATTCGGTTTTAAAAGTTATGGCATTTGAACAGGGTGAAAAATATGTTTCGTGGCTGCCGCTTGCCCACGTATTTGGTCAAATGGTTGATAACCATTACTGGGTTCGAAGAGCATTGCATATGACCATTGTAGACAGCCCGTTAAACACAATAGATTATGCAAAAGAAGTACAGCCTCATTTATTTATCAGTGTACCAAGAATATATGAAAAGGTATATGCAAACTTAATTGCAGCCATTGAATCAAAGACAATCTTAAAAATTGGTTTAAAAATTCCCGGTCTATCAAGTATCTTAAAAAAGAAGCTTAAAGAAGCAGCTGGTTTTAGTAACACTCGATTTGCAATTTCAGGTGCTGCTCCGATAAATCCGGATATTTTACAATTATTTCAACAATTAGGAATTCCATTGTTTGAAGGATATGGAATGACAGAAAATACTGCTGGCGCTACATTAAATTATCATGGTAATAATAAAATTGGATCCGTTGGAAGAGCAGTGATAGATACAGAAGTTAAAATAGCAGAGGATGGCGAAGTACTAATACGCGGAGATCATGTGATGAAAGGGTATTATAAGAACCAAGAAGCTACAAATGAAACAATAATTGATGGATGGTTGCATACAGGTGATGTTGGAAAAATTGATGATGATGGATTTTTATTTATAACGGGAAGAATGAAAGAAATTTATGTGAGTTCTAGTGGAAAAAATGTAGCTCCGTTAGTTATTGAAGAAACAATGAAATCGATTCCATTGGTTTCACAATGTTATCTAGTAGGTGATGGTAGGAAGTTTTGCAGTGCATTAATAACTCTCGATATGGGAATAATATTAAGAGATAAATTTGGTGTTGATCCAAATAGCATCCCAAAAGATCCGATAAAGCAAAATGAAATGATAGTTGATAAAGGAAGTACCTTATCAGATTTCACAGATAGCGAGCAAATCTTCAATGAAATCAAGGAAAAAATGGATGAGATGAATTTAAAATTTTCTAGTCCAGAGCAAATAAAGAAATTTACAATTTTGCCAAGAGATTTTTCGATTGATGATGGTGAATTGACACCAACATTGAAGATTAGAAGAAAGATTATAAATGATAATTGGGCGACAGAAATTGACAATATGTATTCTTCCTAGATCAGATCTAGGTTTCTCTTTGTAGCGAATTAGGAATTAAAATAAAAATGAATGTATCAGTTTTAGGTTGTGGAACATGGGGTAGTGCAGTTGCACAATCATTGGCAGATAAAGGGATTTCTGTTACTGCTTGGCAACGATACGAAGATAAATCTTTAGATATGGAATCGACACGAAGACATCCAATTCTAACAGATTTTGAATTTAATAGAAATATAACTTTTACATCAAATTTTGATGATACGATTGCATTTGGAGAAATAATTATTCTAGCTGTTCCTTCGCATGTTATAAGAGATATTACTTCACAAGCTTCAAAAGTATTTACGAATGATACAATTATTGTGAACTTAGCCAAAGGAATTGAGAATGATACGTTGATGACTATGAGTCAGGTAATACATACTGAGAGTGCTATTAAAGAAGGTCAAATAGTTTCCTTATATGGACCAAGTCACGCTGAAGAAGTAGTAAAGAAGCTTCCTACTACGCTGGTTGCTGGTTGCATTGATAAAGAAACATCTACCCTCATTCAGGAATTAATGTCATCAGAGTACTTACGTATCTATAGAAATGATGATATATTAGGAGTTGAAATTGGCGGATCATTAAAGAATATAATGGCTATAGCTGCAGGGGTATGCGATGGGATAGGTTATGGAGATAATAGTAAAGCAGCTATTTTGACAAGAGGGATGAATGAAATGACAAAATTAGGACTTAAAATGGGAGCAAATAAATCCACATTTTCCGGATTAAGCGGTATTGGTGATTTACTTGTTACAGCTTTAAGCAATCATAGTCGCAATCGATTTGTTGGAGAAAAGATTGGAAGGGGGGAGTCTTTAGAAAAAGTTACGGATAATATGAAAATGGTTGCGGAAGGTATTAATACATGTAAAGCAATTCCAGATTTGGTTAATAAATATGATATTGAAATGCCTATATCTCAATCGATATATGATATACTTTTTAATAAGAAAAACCCACAAAAAGTAGTAAAAGAACTAATGACAAGAAAGTTAGGACCCGAAAATAGCTGAATAATATTTAAAACATAAACTAATTTCATGGCTGGCCCTTGTAGTTCAATGGATAGAATAGGTCCCTCCTAAGGATTAGATGTAGGTTCGATTCCTACCAAGGGCACATAAATAAAATAAATAGTTTGGAGATTATATGCTAAAACCAAGAAGAAAAATAATTAAAAAAGAATTAAAGAAAGATCCATATATTGAATTTTTAGCTAATGCTAAAGATAATCTAGATAAAAATCAGTCTTTGTATCAAAAAATACTATTAGGATTAGTAGTAGCAATTTTTGCCATTGTCTTTTTGCTTAATAATTATCAAGGAAATAAATCTATATCTAAAGAATTATTAGGAAAAGCAGTAATAACAATGGCTAGTGGGGATATTGATAACGCAAGAATACAATTTGAATTTGTTTCTGATGAATATGGTAACAATGAATCAGGTGGTTTAGCCAAATATTATCTTGCTAGGCTTCATTTTAGTGAAAAAGACTATTTAGTGGCGACAAGCTATTTGAATGAGATCCGAAATGCTGACTTTCCACTTAATCATTTTAATATTAGCAAGTACAAGATGATGGCGTTAATTGCTATGGAAAGCGAAAATTATGACGAGGCTATTTCATACTATGAGAGAGCCCTATCAAAGGCAGATCTTGAGGAACAGCAGCACCTTATTTCCTTGGATTTAGCAGATATAATATTGATTACTGGTGACTATAGCAGAAGCATGGATCTTGTTCAATTAGTTCTTGATAATGCTGAGCCTCGATCAGTCAATTATACAAGAGCTGAAGAACTATTTGGCCAAATAAAATATACCAAATCTGCAAGTTAATATCGCTTGTAGATCATACTAAAAAACGATAACTTCGCTGGATGAAAAGTGGGTGCAAGCACCCACTTTTTATTTATTAGATAGTTATGGATATATTAAAAGAAGATATAAAATCATTGTTACCTAACGGTGTCTTTCTTATTGATCTAAAAGAAGACAATCGTAGGAGAATGTTGAATTGCGTTATAGATGCAGAAAACCCTGTAGATTTAAATTTAACTACTTCAATTTCAAAAAATATTCATAAATCTGGAGTTTTAGAAAAATTATATCCTAAAGGTATGTCTTTATCCGTTTCTTCTCTTGGAATTGATGCACCGATTAAGGAAGAGTATCAGTTTAAAAAAAATATAAATAAATCTATTAGTTTAAGTATGATAAGAGATGGTAAGACTTATTCTTTTAAAGCTACGATTGTTGATGTAAAAGATGATTGTATAGAAATTAAAAGAAAAGGTTTTGATAATGAATGGGTGCCTATTAGTCAAATTGATCATGCAAAACTAGTAGTTAAGTTTAGTTAGATATGGAGGCTAAAATTGATTAATCGTGCGTTGATTGATGTATTCTCTGAAATTGCAAGAGAGAAAAATGTAGAGCGTTCTGAATTAGGTTCTATTATTGAACAGTTATTCCTTCACTTAATAGAACGTGAGCGTGGTGATTCTTCAAATTGTAGCGTAATAGTGAATCTTGACAAAGGTGAGCTTGAAATCTACGCTGAAAGAGAGATTGTCGATGACTTAATGGACCCAGTATTAGAAATTTTATTGCAAGATGCATTAAGGTTGGCTCCTGGGGAGAGCTTTGAAGTTGGAGATGTTTTTGTTGAAGTAATTGATCCTGCAATATTCGGACGTAGGCTTGTTACATCAGCAAAACAATTTTTTAGTCAGCGTTTAAATGATGTGGAAAAAAGATATATATATGAAGATTATTCGCAACGTATTGGTGAAATTGTTATTGGAACTGTTCGTCAAATTCAACGCGATTATTTATATATAAATATAGATCAAGCTGAGTTATTAATGCCTAGAAGAGAGCAGATTCTTTCTGAAAGACATAGAAGAGGTGACACATTACGCGCAGTTGTTAAATCAGTTGAAGTTACGCCAAGGGGACCTGAAATAATTGTTTCAAGAACAGACAATCATTTCTTATATAAATTATTTGAAATGGAAGTTCCAGAGATTGAAGATGGTATTATTGAAATTGATGGAATTGCAAGGCAACCAGGAGAGAGAGCAAAAATAATTGTAAAATCTAATGATAGAAGAATAGATCCTGTCGGAGCATGTGTTGGTATGAGGGGTAGTAGAATTCAAGCTATTGTTAGAGAATTAAATAATGAAAAAATAGATATTGTGAATTATAGTCACCAGCCTGAGATCCTTCTTTCAAGAGCCCTATCACCTGCAACTCCATTAGATCTCTATATTGATGAGGAAGATAAGTATTGTGTTGCAGTTTTTAATGATGAAGATCTAGAGTTTGCCATAGGTAGAGGTGGAGTTAATATTAATTTAGCTAGTCGTATAACAAGCTACCGTATTGATGCTTATGGTAAAAATGAATATGAACGGAATCAAAAGCAACAAGCGACTCTTCTTTCAGAAATAGATAGTATTTCAGATAAGGATGTTTCTTCATTAGAAACTGGAAGTATTCTTACTGTATCCGATGTGCTAGATGCTGAAGAAGAAACTTTAATAGCAATTAAAGGTATTACGTCAACTAAGATTGAGAAAATATATAATGCCATAGAGTCCTTTATTGAATCAGATAATGAAGAAGATGTTGAAGAAATGGTGGATGTTAAAGAGTTAATTGAAGATCTTGATGAAAAGCTTGAAGTTGAGGTGACAGAAGTGACAGATAGTGAAGATAGCGAAGAAGTGACAGATAGTGAAGATAGCGAAGAAGTGACAGATAGTGAAGATAGCGAAGAAGTGACAGATAGTGAAGATAGCGAAGAAGTGACAGATAGTGAATCAGTTTAAAATTAATAGTAAAATTTATCAAATTGATAATAGGATAGGATCGTAGTGGCAAAAAATATTAGAATTTTTCAGATTGCAAAGGATTTAAATATTTCTCATACTGAGATATTGACATTCTTGAAAAAGAAAGGTGTGGAAGTTGCCAGTCATATGACGCCTGTTGATGAAGAAATTCAAGAAATGATAAAGGGTGAATTTCGTAAAGAGCGTCAAGATATAGACCGTTTTCGAAAAGAGCAAGTAAGAAGAGAAATACACCAAACCCGAATTGATGAACAACAAAAAACGCATAAGAAGCTTAATTTATTAAGTCTAGATGAACAGCGTAGTATAGAGAAAAAAGAAAAACAAACTGAAGAAAAAAAACAAAAGGAGAAAGCGGCTGATAAAGAACGCAATAAAATAGAAAATAAAAAGAAAGATACTAAAGAACAAAAAGAAGAGGTCAAAAAGTCTAAAACAAAACAACATAAGCTTCGAAAAATTGATTTATCAGAAATTAAATCCCAAATAGGCAATATAAATCGTAAGCCTACTCCAAAAGCAGGGGAAGATGAACCGGCAACTCGTTCCGCTAAAGATGCTGTTAAACAGACATTGGCTACGATGGATAAAAAAACAAGAAAGAAAGTTTATAAAAAAGAGCGGAAACAGGATCACGATGAAGTTTCTGATGAGGACGATGTTTTAAATTTAAAGATACCAGAGTATTCAAGTGTTGATGAGCTTGCAAAATTAATGGATGTGGATGCAAGTGATATTATTAAAGAATGTATTTCATTAGGGAAATTAGCTACAATAAATCAGCGTTTAGATTGGGATATTATTGAAATGTTAGCAGAGACATTCGGTTATCAAGCTGAACCCGTTGAAGATGTCGCAGAGGAGTTATTTTCTTTAGAAGATTCTGATGATGATATTAAGAATGCAGTACATAGAGCTCCAGTAGTTACAATTATGGGTCATGTCGATCATGGGAAAACCTCTTTATTAGACTATATTAGAGATGCAAATGTTGTTGCAGGTGAATCAGGAGGTATAACTCAGCATACTGGAGCATATCAAGTTGATTTACCAGAAAATAAAAGTATTACTTTTTTAGATACTCCAGGGCATGAGGCATTTACAGCAATGCGTGCTCGTGGTGCGCAAGTTACTGATATTGTCGTTTTAGTTGTAGCGGCTAATGATGGGGTGATGCCCCAAACAGTTGAAGCGATAAATCATGCAAAAGCTGCAGCTGTTCCATTAGTTGTAGCTATTAATAAAATTGATTTACCTGATAATGACCCAGATCGTGTAAAAAGAGAATTATCTGAAAATGATGTTCTTTTAGAAGATTGGGGTGGCAAAGTTCAAGGTGTTGAAATTTCTGCTAAAGAAGGTACCGGTGTAGAGGATCTTCTTCAATCAATTCTTGTTGAAGCTGAAGTTCTTGAGTTAAAAGCTAATCAAGATACCCTTGCACGAGGTACAGTGATTGATTCTAAGCTTGATAAAGGATATGGTCCTGTTGCTACAGTATTGATTCAGAAAGGTACATTAAATGTAGGTGATCCTTTTATATGTAATAATTATGCTGGCCGAGTTCGAGCAATTATGGATGAAAGGGGTAACCGTATAAAGATTGCTTCACCTGCTGATGCTGTTCAAATATTAGGATTTGATCAAGTACCGCAGGCCGCAGATATTTTCTCAGTTGTAGATGACGCGAAAGACCTTAAAAGGTTGGCTTCTGATCGTCAGCGCACCAAACGTGAAATTGATCAACGAAGAATAAAAGCAACTACGCTAGATTCAATATCAGCTAAGATTAAAGAAGGATCAATAAAGACGCTACCTCTTGTAATTAAAGGTGATGTGGATGGTTCTATAGAAGTTTTAAGCCAAACATTGGAAAAAATTAAAAATGATGAAGTGGGTATTCAAGTAATCCACAAATCTGTCGGATTAGTTACGGAATCGGATGTTCTCCTTGCAGCCGCATCTGGGGCAGTAATAATTGCTTTCCATGTTCAAGTTGATTCAAATGCTAAATTGCAAGCGAGGCAGCAAGGCGTAGATATTAGGTCCTATAACGTTATTTATAATGTTGAAGAAGAGTTAAAGTTAACATTGGAAGGATTATTAGAGCCGGAAACAAAAGAGGAAGTGCTGGGTAGAGCTATAGTGTTAGAAATGTTTAAAATTCCCAAACAAGGATTTATTGCTGGTACAAGAGTAGAAGAAGGTGTTATTCATAGGGGAGATAAAGCAAGATTAATTCGAGATGATGAAGTAATACATGAAGGATCTATAAATTCATTAAAAAGATTTAAAGATGATGTTAAAGAAATCAAAGAAGGTATGGAGTGTGGAATTGGAATAGAAGGAGCTGGGAAATTTAAAGAAAATGATATTATTGTTACTTTTGAAATTCAATCAATCAAGAGAACTCTTGAATTATAATTATGGATCAACAACTCCCGTTCAAGCGGACTGATAGAGTTGGTCAGCAAATAAAGTCAATTCTTGGCGATATAGTTCTTAAACATATTAGCTTAAACCATATTGGGTTTATCACTTTTACATCTGTAGATGTATCTAGAGATTTACGTTATGCAAAAGTATTTTATAGCGTTCTTGAACCCAAGATAAAGATTGAATCAATTGAAAATGAAATGAATAAGTTGCGAAAAGCATTTCGAAAGTATCTTGGGTTACAATTAAATACAAAAAATACTCCTGAATTAAAATTCTACATGGATGATTCGCATATATTTACTGAACAAATAGATAAGTTATTTAAGGGAATAGACGCAGAAGATAAATGATTATAAATATTAATAAACCTCCAGGTTGGACATCATTTGATGTTGTAAAGAAAGTTCGTGGTATTATTAATGAAAAAAAGGTCGGTCACGCTGGCACTCTTGATCCTTTTGCGACAGGAGTGTTGATATTAGGAACAGGTCCTGATACAAAAAAACTATCTGATATATCATTATCAAATAAAACTTACGTAGCTGATTTAACCCTAGGAATAGAGACTGATACATATGACTGTGATGGAAATACTATTTCAAAAGCAAAGATACCAGAAATATCTAATAAAGTTGTTGAAGAGCTTTTGTTATCATTTGAAGGTATTTCTAAACAAATACCTCCTATGTATTCAGCAAAAAAGGTTAATGGCGTCCGCTTATATAAGCTCGCGCGACAGAATAAGATAATTAAGAGAGAACCAATAGAAATTAATATTAGTGATATCCAGTTAATAAAATTGAAATCATCAACAATTACATTTCAAGTTACTTGCTCTAAGGGTACTTATGTAAGGGTTTTAGGATTTGATATTGCAAAAAAACTAGGAACGGTAGGATTTTTATCGGCATTAAAAAGAATAAGTGTTGGGCCTTATAATATAACAGAATCAAAATTAATTGAAGAAGTTTTTGCTCTATGAAAATATATACTCAGATTGATCAAGTCAGAGATTGCGAGGGATGCGTGTTGACAATTGGTTCTTTTGATGGTCTTCATAGAGGTCATCAAGATATAATAAAAACTCTCACAACTACCGCTACCGCAAAAGGTAAAAAGTCAGCATTAATCACCTTTAATCCCCACCCAAGGCATGTTCTTGATAAGGATAATAAACTATCTTTGATTATGTCTATAAAACAAAAGAAATCCTTGTTAAATAAACTTGGCATAGATACGCTTCTCATTATATCATTTACAAAAGAATTCTCTAATATAATTGCTGAAAATTTTATGGATAATATTATTATGAAATATTTTTCACCATCAGGAATTGTAATAGGATACGATCATCATTTCGGACACAACAGAGAGGGTTCCCCGCAATTTTTGGAACAATATGCAACTCGTCGAGATATCAATATAGATATAATAAATGCTGTTGCCGATGACAAAGTTGTATTATCTAGTACCCATATTCGTGATTTAATATCAAATGGGTTTGTAAGAAGAGCTTCTTTTGAGTTGGGTTGGGTTTATGGTTTTTATGCAAAAGTTGTTCATGGCTCTGGTAGAGGTAAAGATTTAGAATTCCCAACTGCTAATATTGTTGCATCAGAAAAAAATCAATTAATGCCAAAAACTGGTGTATATTTGGCAAGAGGAAGAGTTAATGATGATTTTATTGTAGGAATGTGTAACTTTGGAACGCGTCCAACGTTTAATGAGAGAGAGTTGGTTATGGAGATTAATTTTTTTACATCTAGCATGGACGATATTTATAATCGTGAGATATATATAGAATTCCTAGAAAGAATCCGTGATGAAAAAAAATTCGATAATTCGGATCAGTTGGTGCGACAATTGCATCAGGATAGGAAATATTGTATGGAATTGAAAAAGAAATATGAATAAGGAGTAATATGCCTTTAAATAAAGAAGAAAAAGAAAATATTGTATCCAAATTTGGAGAAAATAATACGGATACTGGTTCATCTACTGTTCAGATTGCTTTATTAACAAGTAGAATCAGACAATTGACTGAACACGTTAAAAACAATAAAAAAGATAACCATTCTCGTCGAGGTTTAGTAATGCTTGTTGGCCAAAGAAAAAGACTGATGAAATATTTACGTAGAGAAGATCTGGAAAAATATGAGAAAGTGGTAAATGAATTGAATATAAGAGGATAACAAGTAAATAATATGATAAATAAAGAAATAGAAATTAATGGAAAAGCATTAAAAATAAGTACAGGTCAAGTTGCAAAGCAAGCTGCGGGTTCTGTAATGGTTTCCTATGGAGAAACTACATTAATCGTAGCAGTAAATGCTGCTAAAGATATGCGTGAAGATATTGATTTTTTCCCATTACAAGTTGAGTATAGGGAAAGACATTATGCTGGAGGAAAAATTCCAGGAGGATTTTTTAAGCGTGAAGCTAGACCTTCTGAAAGAGAAATTCTCACTTCTCGTTTAACGGATAGACCAATACGGCCTTTATTCCCAAAGTCTTTCAAATATGAAACACAAGTAATTATAACTGTTTTAACAACTGATGGAGAAAATCCTTCTGATGTTCTTGCTGGGGTAGGTGCTTCTGCTGCATTAATGGTATCTAATATACCATGGAATGGTCCAATAGCGACTGTACGATTGGCAAAAGTCGATGAAGATTTTGTTGTGAACCCCACTAAGTTGCAGATGGAGGAATCTTCAATGGAATTAGTAGTATCTGGTAATAAAGATACTATTGTAATGGTTGAAGGGGAGGCAGATTTAATTGCAGAAGATGTATTTGTGAATGCCTTAAAATTTGCACATGAGGATATAAAGAAAATTATAACCCTACAAGAAGAGATTGCGAAAGAGGTAAACCCAGAGAAAAGAGATATACCAGAAGATAAAGCGAATGACAAGCTAAATGCAGCTGTAGATAAATCTATTGGTGATAAAATTAATGATATTATTCAGCTTGCAGATAAATCTGAAAGAGAATCTGCAACTTCTCAATTGCATCAAGATACTTTAGAGTCTTTAGAGGAGAAGTTTCCTGAACATGAAAAAGAAGTTAAAAAGCTTATCGATGATAAATTTAAAACTGCTTTTCGTAATAAGATCTTGGATGCTGGTGTAAGAAGCGATGGTAGAAGCACAACGGATATAAGAGATATTACTATTGATCCATCTTTTTTACCTAGGACCCATGGTTCTGTTTTATTTACAAGAGGTGAAACACAAGCGCTTGTTGTGACAACTTTAGGTAGTAAAAGAGATGAGCAGATAATTGATAGTATGGATGAGGATTATAAAAAGAATTATTATCTACATTATAATTTCCCTCCATATTGTGTTGGTGAAGTTGGCCGAGTTGGATT
>Ga0208407_1001246_pt1 | contig 11740 bp, 14 predicted proteins | sample ETNtaG_9_FD_185775 | JGI IMG/M metagenome (GOLD analysis project Ga0208407, IMG submission 185775) | Marine microbial and viral communities from oxygen minimum zone, Eastern Pacific Ocean - ETNP201406SV69 (SPAdes) (version 2) | ecosystem: Environmental > Aquatic > Marine > Oceanic ...
ATGGCAAAGCATTACTAATTATTGCAATAATAAAAATTCCAGGTAAATGAGATTTAAACAATAATCTATATTTATGCCTTAATAAAAGCGGCATGAATACCAAACCTGCTATAAGTAATCTTAAAGTGACTAATAAAATAGGCCCAAAATCTACAGCTGAGATTTTAATAAACATAAAAGCGCTTCCCCAAATTGCTGCCAAGGCAATAAGCAAGATCCAATCTTTGAATTCCATAATCAAATTTAGAGGTAAAAAGTTTGTGAATTTTAAACTAATAGAAAAAGTTTAGGGGAATAATTTAAATATAAATTACTAAAAAAGAAGCCTCTCGAAAGAGGCTTCAAACTATCAGAGTTAGATAAGTCTGATAGGCGAATTCGGAAATTCACCTCTTGTCAAAAGGCGAACCCTCCGTTTCCTAATTTAATATAAATACTAATAAGATCACCTCCTGCGCAAGGGTATTAAAACAAGCATAAACAAATCCCCTTAGTAATCTGTGTATGCGACATTTAATTAAATTATATAGTGAAATCCTTTAAATTTAATACTGTTTTAATGGGATAAATGTATCTATTTAATGTAATAATTCTGGTTGATAATATTCTGTACGCTCAACCAAGCTAAGATTGATAGATTCGCTCTCTTTTGACTCTTGAATGCTATTAATATCTAAATATTCAATCGCTTTTTGTAAATCTGCACCGAAATATTTAAATGCTATTGTCTTCAAGCCTGCACTTTTATCTACAAATGCCTCATACTCGTTAAAGATTGGATCTAAAGGGTTTAAATGTATTAAATTATTCATAATATTATATTACTGTATATTTATACAGTATTTAATAACATTATTAAAACTAAGTCAACCATTGGCTAAAAATGATTAATCAACCAAAATAGTTATAAATGAATGGTAGCACCAACATCAACGAAAAAATTGAAAGAATTCACGCAATAAACAATATTAAAAATTTAAAATTTAAATATTGGAATGCCTGCGATTCAAAAAATCCTTCTGATATCCTAGATTGTTTTTACGCTGAAAATATTTATATAAATTTTGAAGATTTTGGTATCTTCTCTTCAGCACAAGACATGGTAAAAAAATATGAATTTTATTCCTGTCATCCCCATCTGATTGAGCAACACACAGGCAAAAACCCAATTATTAAATTATTATCAAGCGACGAAGCTTCAGGATTTTGGTCTATGTCATATAGTTTAATCGATACTCTTAAAAATATAGGCTTAAATATTACTGGTACATACGAAGACCTATATGTTTGTAATGAAAATAAGAATTGGCTCATTAAGGAGACGGTTTTTAAAAAAAGAACCAGTATGTATAGATCATTATCTTCTGGCCAATGTTCCAACCCGAGGGTTGCAAGAAGCCTAGGAGCTAAAAAGACTATCTAGGTTTTTAAAGGCTTTAAATTCAAGGGCGTTACCACAAGGGTCTCTAAGGAACATGGTTCGCTGTTCCCCTGATTCACCAGCAAAACGAATTTTAGGTTCGATAACAAAAGATTGATTCTTCTTCTTTAACTGGTCGGCAAGAATTTCAAATTGATCGAAACTCAAGATAACTCCAAAATGTGGGACTGGAACGTCATCTCCATCAACGGGGTTTGTATTTACTGATGGAGTTTTTTCAACATAGTGACAAACTAGTTGATGACCGAATAAGTTAAAATCAATCCAATGATCACTTGCTCTGCCTCTCTGACACCCAAGTATGTTTTCATAAAAGTCAGTTGCTTTAACTAAATCATTGACAGGTATAGCTAAGTGAAATGGATTCTTCATGCTTAAATGTTTGGTTGACTGGTAAAATCAATATACTACATTAAGCAAATGAATATTATCTACTTAGCTTTTAGATTGAGATTGCTGCAAAACTGGTTTAAGAAATGTTGCTAAGAAGATAAAAACAACCAAAACCCCAAGCATATCTCCAACAAAAAATCTAAGAACCTGATTTATGTCTGCATCCACAGGCTCAAAATTTGCGTGAATTTGAGATAAGTAAACATTTACCAGCAATGCATTAAAAAATGCAGAGATCATTGTTATCAAGCCTATGTGCTTATAATTTCTTTTATTCAGAGGACTTTGAATGGTTGTTCCAAGCGGGAATCCAAAAAATTTTAAAGCATATAATGCAACTGAAACTGATAAAACGCTTATAGCTGATGGAATCCATAATGCAAAATTATATGCATCTTCTGCCAAATAATATGGGCCCCACAGCTCTGCCAAATAGAGACCAGGTATAGATCTCCAGCCAAAATATACCACCATCAAAACTCTTGCAGCATGAGGTAAGTACATAAGGCTTCCCATCCAGTTGGGAACAATTCCAGATTGAACCGTAAAAAAAGACCACATAATCCATAAAACTGATGAAAAAACAAAAGCTGTTAGAGAATAAATAAATAAATTTTTCACTCTTGTACTTCTTTTAAAGTGATAGTCTTAAGAAGCGCTATTTAAAACTACCAATGACTCACGACCATCCTCTTCGGATTGAAGAAGATGGATAATTCCTTCTGTGGATAATTTCTTTAACGTTTTATAGACGGTGGAACGTGACATGCCAGAATTTTCAACAATTTCAGTTATATTTGAGCCGTCTTTTTTATCCGCTGAGCTAAGAATAATTGTATGAAAAATCTTTAGCTCATTTGGGGTGAAATGGCTTATATTTAGATCTTTCTCCATACCAGAAAGCATGTTAAGGGCATCACTGATATTTTTATAAAATTCTTCCATAATTAGCTATGATAATTTATTTACTTTAATGTAATGCAAGAAATTTGTCACATGATTATCATCTTTTGAAGATAGAATCTCTTAGATAACTGGCGGAGAGACGGGGATTCGAACCCCGGAACCAGTTGCCCAGTTACTACCTTTCCAAGGTAGCGCAATCGACCACTCTGCCATCTCTCCCGCTGATTGGTAAAGCATTTTACATTAACTAGAATCTTTTGGGGGTAAGTTAGGGGGTAAGTTTTTTCTAGATGAAGTAAGATTGAATCAACTTTATTTTTTAGGAGAGATTATGAAAAAATTACTAGCGAAATATGGAAGACATTTTTGGATAATTTCACTGTCTGTAACTGTCTATGCCTCCTATGATTTTGCTTATAACGAAGGAGATTTTTTTAGCATATTAATGTTGTCCTTATTAACTTATGTATTCTTTATTGAAAGGAATGGGAAATTAGAAGAAGAATGAATGAATTTGTAGGATTTTAGGGAGAGATTATGGGGTGGTTATTAAAAACATTAAGTAAATTATTAAGTGTGATAACTCTATTAGATTAGATAATTACTGGCTAAAATCTCTAAAATTTTTAAATATCAGATTTTTTGAAGTTGATCTTATTGGATTGATATCAATACCACCTCTTCTTAGAAATTTTCCATACACAGTCAGATCATCAATTTCAAAATCATCTCTTAATGATATAAAAATAGACTCAATACAAGCTTCATGAAATTCACCTTTGTTTCTATATGATTTCAAAAATTTAATTAATTTTTTTGAATCCATGGGGTCAGACATGGAGTGAATATAAATATTACCCCAGTCGGGTTGAGACGTCACAGGGCATATAGATCTAAAACCTTGAAAGTGCATAACCTTATTCTTTGGCACTTTATTTCTAAATTTTGAAATATGGGTGGAATTCGGAGCATCATCAAATCTATTTAGTTTTCTAACTGTAACTGAGGAATTTAAAAGTTTACTTAAATCTTTTTTAATTAACTTATATGCGTTAGCAGAATTACTAAATTTTTTATTATAAAAAGATGCTAAATAAAGTTTTAAAGATTTTGATTCAACCGTAAGTGCAGAGTGCATTGAAATTTTAATTTCTAATGCTTCGATTGTTGGAAGATTCCTTGAATTAAGATATGAGAATTCGTAAGCATTCCAATAATCCAATCCAAAAAATTTATTTAAGTGCTGATTATTTCTAGGAATAGAGTCTAGAAAATCTGGAGAGTAAGAATCAAGTTTTGGTGTAGATTGCTGTCCTAGATATTTAATCTTCACTGACGAGTTCCAACCCCTCTATGCAAAAGAAATAAACATGCTGAGGTGAGAACAGCTATAAAAAAAATAATCATTGATAATGCAAATGGAATAGATACATCGCTTACTCCTAGCATACCTTCCCTAAAGGTATTGACAACATATAGCATTGGATTTGCCATAGAGATATTTCTCCAAAGATCAGGGAGTATGTTGATAGAATAAAATACACCCCCCAAATAAATTAAGGGCGTAAGGACAAAAGTGGGGATGATAGAAATATCATCAAAACTATCTGCAAAAATAGCATTGATAAAACCCATCAATGAAAACAATATAGCTGTTAAAAACAAAACTGAAATCGTTAGCAATGGGTTAACAATTGTGAAAGATGGGTAAAAGAAAAGGCTGACACAAAAAACTATACAACCAATTAAGACGCCGCGAGAAACTCCACCCATGATAAAACCAACCAATATAGCCCAATTTGGCATTGGAGACACAAGCAATTCTTCAATAGATTTTTGAAATTTAACAGAGTAAAAAGAAGAAACAACATTTGCATATGAATTTGTGATGACAGACATCATGATTAGCCCAGGTATCATAAACTGAATATAATCGAGTCCGTCCATGGTTCCAATTCTAGGACCAATTAGGGATCCAAAGATTACAAAATACAGGGACATGGTAACTGCCGGTGGCACCAATGTTTGCACCCAAATCCTTAAATAGCGTTTAATCTCTTTTCTAATAAGAGTGATCAGAGAAACTAATATTTCATTTCTTCTTTTCATGTTAAATTCTTTTTCACCATTTCAATAAACATTTCTTCGAGCCTATTTGATTCGTTTCGCATCGACGAAACATTTATGCCAAGGGCTGATAATTGGTCAAAGAGATGATTGATGGATTGATCTTTTTTAATCGCAACATTTAGGGTTGTTGGATCTTCAAGTGTGATTTGAAAATTAGGAATAGAAGGTGGTTGATCAAGAGATTTATCTATATCTAAAAGAAATCCTTGAACGTCCAACCTGCTTAAAAGATCTTTCATTGAAGTGTTTTCAATTAGCTCACCATGATCAATGATGGCAATGTTCTTACATAATTGTTCTGCTTCTTCCAGGTAGTGAGTGGTTAAAATAATAGTAGTGCCCTGAGCATTGATCTCTTTTAAAAACTCCCACATCTCTCGCCTAAGTTCGATATCAACACCGGCTGTAGGCTCATCAAGTATTAAGAGTTTTGGTTCATGAATTAATGCCTTTGCAATCATTAGCCTGCGCTTAAACCCGCCAGATAATGTTCGTGCTTGTTCATTGCGCTTTTCCCACAAACCAAGACGCTTGAGAGTAATCTCAGTTTTTAGCTTAGAATCTTTTAGTGGAATACCGTAAAAACCTGCTTGAGTGGTAACAATATCAATAACTTTCTCAAAATTATTAAAATTTATTTCTTGTGAAACAACACCAAGCAAGCGTTTTGCTTCTGCAAAATTTTTATCAGTATCAATATCAAAGATTTTTACTTTACCAGCGCTCTTAGTGACCAACGATGCGATAATTCCAATTGTGGAAGATTTTCCGGCTCCATTTGGTCCTAGCAATGCAAAGAAATCTCCTTCTTTTACAGAAAGATTAATCCCTTTTAAGGCAACAACATCAGAATCATATGTTTTTTTAAGATCAGTAATCTCAAGAGCAAATTGACTCATGCACCCTCTTCTTCAAATCCATCGACAAAAACTGCCAACAACAAACCTATGAGAAGACCCACCCAAGCACTATAAAAAGTAATGAAGAATGCTATAAGCAGAGCTGTTGCCATTTCAGAATTCTTTTTTGGAATTGCCATGGCAACATAAGCACAGGCAAAACCAGTTAAGATTAATGTCAAGGTGAGAGCCATGACCATCAATGGCTGCATAAGAGTCACAAAAGGAAGAGTAAAATATATAAATGGTATGCCCATTAAATAGTATGAGCCAATTCCATCAAAGATTGATGGCATGTGTTTATATCCCTTTTTCCATTGCTCGGCTACAACAACATGAACTCCTGTCCATAGAGCTCCTTGAGTTGGAAAAAAAGGATTGATCAATGAGGCCAATAGATTTCTAATCCCAACAGAAAGATGTGACCTGTTAAGGTCAATAGGCAGTCTCTCATCATCTCTGTGCTTTTGGGCATCTTTTAAGACTTCAGTTGCGGTAACTAGGTCTCCAAAAAGAAGCATGTAACCAATAATCACTAGTGGCAATGCATCGATATACATCTGTAATGAAGGTAAGCCAATATAAAGGGGGGAAGTTTTCTCAATTAAGCTAATAATTGCTGGAATTTTAAAACCCCACTCAATATTAAAAGTAAGTTCTCCTAGAAGGAAAGCTACCAAACCAGCTACTACAAATCCCGGTAATAACCCCAAAGAACCAATGACTTGAAAAAATTTATTATTGGCTGCAATTCTTTTAAATGGATTAGAAAAAGTAGTGATGACGCATAGAACAATTGCAACAGTCATGGATACAGGTTGCATAAGATATGCATCAAAATCCTCAAAAAATACTTGATAAAATGCTGCCAAGGCAGCTCCTAAGATAATTCCAGCTTTTAAGCCATTTGGTATTCTTTCAACCAATAATTTACCCCAGCCAGTTAATCCAAGAATTAAAATTAAAGCTGTAAATTCAAAACACATTGCTGCCATGAATTGAAAGGCTTCTGGGTTGTATCTACAAACACCATCAACACAAATATCTGATCCTTCGGTAGGAACTCCATAATAACCAGCTGCAGCCAATGCGCCCATTACGATAGGCACTGCTGGCGTAACCCATCCAGGTGCCATAGGCTCTCCAAAAATTAAAGGGCCAGCTGAAATAAAAGTTCCTGCAACCATACTGAGGGCTACCGCTTCTTCAAAGCTTAAGCCAAGCTTCATAGCTAAAGGAGCAGCCGCAAACGCAGTAGCTCCAGAAATTACAAGTCCCTGAAGGAATTCTGGTGCTCTAAATTTAATGTGAATAAAGGGAATTCTTAGAGTAAATGGGCCCCATTTAATTCCATTGCTTTGCGAAGTGTTAATTGTATTCATTTTGATAGCTCTGACATCCCCTCTTCTAGTCCCTTTAAAGTTAATGGAAACATTCGATTGTCCATCAACTCTCTAATAATACATAAAGAAGAAGTATAGTCCCAATGGTCATCAGGAACGGGGTTTAACCATGCCACTCTATCAAAATGATCACATAAACGTTTGATGGTTGCACCACCAGGCTCTTCATTCCAATGCTCTATACTTCCTCCAGCGTTAGTAATTTCATAAGGAGCCATGGTGGCATCACCTACAAAAATAACTTTATAGTCAGCGCTGTATTTATTAATAATATCTTGCACTAAGAATCTCTCTTGAGTTCTCCTTCTATTATCTTCCCAGACAGATTCATAGACACAATTATGAAAGTAGTAATATTTTAAATGCTTAAATTCGGTCTTAAGAGCTGAAAAGAGCTCTTCACATAATTTAATATAAGGATCCATTGATCCACCAACATCAAAAAAAATCAAAACCTTCACATGATTGGTTCTTTCAGGAATCATATTGATATCTAGTATTCCTGCATTTCTAGCAGTAGATTTGATTGTGCCATCCATGTCCAACTCATAATCTGTACTTTGGCGAGCAAACTTCCTCAATCTTCTGAGAGCCACTTTAATATTTCTGGTACCTATCTCAACCGAATCATCTAGATTCTGAAACTGTCTTTGCTCCCAAACTTTAACAGCTTTTTTTTGACCGCCCTCTCCACCTACTCTGACACCCTCTGGATTTTGACCATTGTTACCAAAAGGTGAAGTGCCATTAGTTCCAATCCACTTATTTCCTCCCTCGTGCCTTTCTTTTTGCTCTTCAAGTCTTTTTTTAAATTCTTCGAGGAGTTTCTCTAAACCACCCAAAGACTTAATTTTTTTTATTTCCTCGGGGTCCAATTCTTTTTCAAATGCTTTACGTAACCAATCTTCAGGTATCAGCGCTTCAAAAATATCCTCTAGGGTTTCGATGCCCTTAAAATAAATCTCAAAGGCTCGATCGAACTTATCATAATTCTTTTCATCTTTAACAAGAGTTGTTCTTGAAAGAAAATAAAAATCTTCCATATCAGCAAATGCAAGATTTTTTTCAAGTGCACCCAATAAATCAAGCAGCTCTCTTAGAGTGCAAGGAACACCAGAGGATCGGACAGTATGGAAAAGATTGATTAACATTTACTTGGTTTGTTCTCTCCTGGACATGAATGCAAGTCGTTCTAGCAGCTGAACATCCTGTTCATTTTTTAGCAATGCGCCATATAAAGGCGGTATGGCTTTTGAAGTATCAGCATTCTTTAGAATTTCGTCTGGTAACTCATCAGACATAAGCAATTTCAACCAATCAATTAATTCAGAAGTTGAAGGTTTTTTCTTCATTCCAGGAATTTTTCTAATATCAAAAAATAAATCTAAGGCATCTTTAACAAGAGTCTTTTTAATTTTAGGATAATGAACTTTAACAATTCCTTCCATGGTTGGACGATCTGGGAACTGAATATAATGAAAGAAACATCTTCTTAGAAATGCATCAGGTAACTCTTTTTCATTATTAGAAGTAATAATTATTAAAGGTCTTTTTTTGGCTTTTATAGTTTCTCCAGTTTCATAGCAATAAAACTCCATACGATCGAGCTCTTGCAACAAGTCATTTGGAAATTCAATATCTGCTTTATCTATTTCATCTATAAGCAGAACTACTTGCTTGTCTGATTCAAAAGCCTCCCATAACTTCCCTTTTCTTATGTAATTCTTTATATCTTTTACTCTCTCATCACCAAGTTGAGAATCACGAAGTCTTGTTACAGCATCGTATTCATAAAGTCCTTGTGAGGCTTTCGTCGTTGATTTAACATGCCACTCAATTAAATCCATGCCTAGAGATTCAGCAACCTCAATAGCAAGCAATGTTTTTCCTGTTCCTGGCTCTCCTTTAATAATTAGAGGTCTCTCCAGTGCAATAGTTGCATTTACTGCCATACTGAGATCTTCAGTAGACACATAATTTTTAGTACCAGTAAATTTCATTAGTTTCCTTTTTTTATTATGAAGAAATTTTTTCTTCTGATTTTAAGATTTTTGCGAGCTGTCTGCTAGTGGCAACCAAATTACCATTTAAATCCCATATGTAACAATCTTGCTCAAAATACCCATTGTTAATGTCTTTGGCATGACCGTCGATAAATAGTTTACTTGTTTGAGGCAGTTGACGAATATTACAAGTTAATGAAAGCGTGGGAACCCAACCTAATGGACCATATTTATTTTGAACAACTGGTGGCAAAATATCTGCTAAGTATGAAAGAATCAATGTATCTGCGATTCCTCCTTTTAATTCTAGATAAGCAGAGCATCTAGCTTCAGCAACATCATGGGAAATTTCCCTATCCCACCAAGCATGATCTGGATGAACTGACATATCTAATTGCTGAATAAATGAGGGAGTAGAGCCTAATTTAAAATTCTCATAATTCATCACTTTAAAATCTTCTTCTGGAAATGAATCAATGATCGTTGGCAATGGAGTAGAAAGACCGGAATGACCTTTCATATATTCAAAATCTGAAAATAATGCGGAGTAAAGACATGTTAATTTATCATTCTGAATCAATTTAACTTGACCCATTGATGAACCTCTTGAGGTCCTAAGCACTTCAACGTGTAACTCAGCTTGCTCAGGTTCAGTCCTATCTAGATAATATATATTTGAGTTAATTGCGCTAGAATGAGGCAAGAGTAATTTCATCGCTTTATTCGTCAATGCCAAAAGATATCCTCCATGAGGAGTATTGCCAACAAAATATTTTGGGTCGGGTGTGAAAGAGAAAACAGTGTCTGAGAGTTTTGTCAGATCTAAAGCTGCTTGAAATTGTTCAAATTGATTCATATTGATAGATAATTACATCATTATTGTAATTGATAGAAAATAAAAATGGCTGGATTTGTAGACATTGCATGTAATTTTACTCACGATTCTTTTAAAGATAATTTAGAGGAAATAATAGCTAATGCAGAGCTTGAGGGTGTGGAAAAATTTGTTTTACTTTGCGCAAGTTTAAACGATCTAAAACCAATAAAAATAATACAAAATAAATCGCCTGAAAAATATTTTGTTTCAGCAGGGATCCATCCCCACCATGCAACTGAAATACGTGAAATTAATTATGATGATCTTCTTGCTAAGCTATGTTCAATCAACCCAAATGTCATTGGGGAGACTGGATTAGATTACTTTAGAAATATTTCCCCACCAGATGTTCAAAGAAAATCCTTCAAAATACATATAGAAATTGCAAAGGAGCTAAACCTACCTCTCTATCTTCATCAAAGGGATTCACATAAAGATTTCATAAATATTATAAAAGAAAATAGAAACAACTTTCCTAAATTCGTAGTGCACTGCTTTACTGGCACACAAGAAGAATTAAATGATTATTTAGATTTAGGTGCTTATATTGGTCTTACTGGATGGATCTGTGATGCAAAGAGAAATATTGAACTACGCAAATCAATTAAAAATATTCCTATTGATAGGATGATGATAGAAACTGACTGTCCATACCTTATTCCTAAAAACCTTCCCAATAAACCAAAAAAAAATATCAATGAGCCTAAATATCTTCCCCATATAGCCAATGAAATAGCTGAGCTAATAGGTATGAAAATAGAGGAATTAAAATTAGCAACGCGAAGCAATGCTATTGAGTTTTTTAGCTAAAACAAGATCTATCTAGATTATATTTAGCACAGATTTCATCATTGTTTGCTCCAGCCTTAACAGAAGAATGTTTGATCTGTGGGTTTGTATCTGAGAATCTAGGTGCCGGAGCTGGCTGAATAACTCCATCAACCTCAATAAAAGAATTTCTTGCTTTCATGTGATGATGCTCAGGGGCCTCAGACAAACTCAGTACTGGTGCAACGCAAGCATCAGATCCATCAAATATATCTGCCCATTCATCACGAGTCTTTTCTTTTATCTTATCTCCAATAATAGCTTTTAACTCTGGCCATAATTCTTTATTGTGCTGATCTTGGAACTTTTTGTCAGAGATCTCTAACTTTTCTAAAAGAACTGAATAAAATTGAGGTTCAATTGAACCAACTGCAAGAAATTTTTGATCAGCACATTCATAGGTATCATAAAAATGTGCCGCTCCATCAAGTAAATTAGACTCTCTTTCCTCCAACCAAAAACCAGAAGCTTTAAATGCATAAAACATTGACATTAGCACTGAGGCACCGTCTACCATTGCAGCATCAACAACTTGTCCTTTTCCACCTTGTTTAATATTAAGCAAAGCAGAGACGATACCTAGAGCTAGAAACATGCCTCCACCACCAAAGTCACCAACCAAATTTAAGGGAGGCGGAGGCGTCTGCCCCTTCCTTCCCATTGACTCAAGGGCGCCAGTAAGTGCAATGTAATTTATATCATGGCCAGCAGTTTTAGCTAATGGGCCATCTTGTCCCCACCCTGTCATCCTGCCATAAACTAGATTTGGATTTATCTTCAAACATTCATCAGGACCCAACCCTAAACGCTCCATAACACCTGGCCTAAAACCTTCAATCAATCCATCTACGCTTTGTAGA